>Ga0265797_10000154_pt1 | contig 135866 bp, 113 predicted proteins | sample P2T30metagenome_FD_192433 | JGI IMG/M metagenome (GOLD analysis project Ga0265797, IMG submission 192433) | Plant litter microbial communities from East Loma Ridge, Irvine, California - P2 T30 | ecosystem: Environmental > Terrestrial > Plant litter > Unclassified | place: USA: California...
AGGTAGTTATGCTGAACATGTTGCAGGGTTTGGTTTTTGAGTTTGGCGACTCCGGTATACGCCGGTAAACCAGTCCCTGCAACCCTTCCAGCAATTTCCTCTCAAATTATCCCGGACAGCAGTGCGCGAAGGCGGGGATCCAAGTCCTGTGCGGGCCACTAAACATACTCCAGTGGCCAGGCAAGCAAACCTGGATCCCCGCCTGCGCGGGGATGACGGTTTTTGGGCTGTCGAATAAAGAGAAAGCGACCGAACGGCCGATTCAAAACATCCTCACCGCCACCGGATTGGCCGCCTGTTCCTGGGCCGTCGGCGCTGGCGCATCGAGCAGTACCGTCAGCGTGCCGGGATAGCCGTACCCTGCCCCCGACTGCTTGTCCACGAAATACCCGATCCCCGCCGTCACGACGATATTGCCCACCATATTGGCGGTATCGAGCCGCGCCTGCACCACTTCGCCGCCCCGGCCCGTATTGCTCTTCTTGCACACGACCGTCAACGGTTGCGCGCTGCGGGTGACCGTGACGCGTCCCGGCGCGATCACGTACCAGCGGCCGGCATCGTTATTCAGGATGCAGCCGACCCCGCCCACCTCGCGGTAGTCGAGCAGGGTACGCACTTCGAGCTGCTGGGTCGGCGAATCGGACATGGTCGCGCAACCGCCAAGCATGGCGGATGCGGCGACGCAGGCGACTGCGGCGAAGGGACGGACAACGGAGCGGAAAGAAAGAAACATGGCGGCCATCGGTAAGCTGGTTCCCCAAAGCTGGTTCCCCAAAGCTGATTCCCCATTAACGGCGGAACCGGCAAAAACCTGAAGGCCGGCGGCGCTGTCGGCGCACGCCGCGGACGGATCACGCGAACGGATCGGTCACGGTCGCAAAGCGCGGCACCGGCTGGCCATCGACCGTCACGGTCTCGAAGAAGACGGCGCGGGGCCGGACCCAGATCACGCCATCCTGGCCGCGATAGACCATCACCGGCGTGTGGTCGGCTTCCAGCACCGCCTCGCAGACCAGTTCGTAGACGCCGCCCTTGTAGTGACGGTACTGCATGCGAGGCTGGCGAACGTCAGACGTTCTCGGCTTCGGCTTTCTGCTTTTTCTTCAGGCCCTGGATGACCTTGAGCACACCTTCCATGCCGGCGGTCTCGTCCAGTTCGCTGAAGGCGTCGAGCACTTCGTTCAGCACGCGGTTGCGCACGGCTGCTTCGTCCGGCGCGATCGCGGCAGGCGTCGCGTCCTTGGCAAACTTCGACGGGGTATCGGCCGCCGTCTTGGCGCCATGCGCCAGGGCTGCCTGCCAGATCACCCAACGGCGCTGGGTTTCGAAAACGAGGTATTCCTCGGGCTTGTCTTCGCGACGGCGAACGATGTGGCCTTCACGCTGGGCCCATGCTTCAAATGCACTGCGCATCTCTGTCCTTTTCAATTCTGCGTTCGGATCATTAACTCGTGAAACCGAATATTTCACAATAGTACCATTAGAACCTGTCCCGGCAGGCTGCGTCGCCCCTGCCGCGCCAGGTTCTTGCTGCATAACCAGTCTGATGCCGGCTGTGTACCGTGATGACCGAACCTGCTTCACGATTGCGCCAATGGTACAATGGAAGTTGCACAAGCGCAATTTTTATATTACCGAAAAGCAACAACAGTTACTTGTGATCGCTGCCCACTTCACGGTAAACACTTGTTGTTATAGCTCTGAACCAATCGTGCGGCAATAGTTTGTGGCAGGCTATTAATAATTCTTACAATTAAGCGTTGCAATTTTACCAACTTACTTGAACTCTTGCCACTCTTGGTGGCAGAAAGTCATGCTCGGCTGGTATGCCAACGGCATTGTAAACGATGCCTTGGTAGAAATAATCAGTCGCACCGCAGCATGTTACACAAGTCTCGCACACACTTTACACAATTCACGCATGAAAATAGCTACTTGGAACGTCAACTCCCTGAAAGTCCGTCTCGCCCACCTGCTCCAGTGGCTGCAGGCCAATCCGGTCGATGTGCTCTGCATTCAAGAGACCAAGCTTACGGACGACAAGTTCCCGCTGGCCGAGCTGAACGCCGCCGGCTACCAGGTCGCATTCTCGGGGCAGAAGACATACAACGGTGTCGCCATCCTGTCGAAGCTGCCGATCGAGGATGTGGTCAAGAACAATCCTCACTACGGCGATGAACAGCAGCGCCTGCTTGCCGCCACGATCGGCGGCGTGCGCTTCATCTGCGCCTATGTGCCCAACGGCCAGGAAGTGGGCTCGGACAAATATGCCTACAAGCTGGGCTGGCTGGCCGCGCTGCGCGAATGGGTGGCCGCCGAGATGCGCGCCCACGAACAGTTCGCGATCCTGGGCGACTACAATATCGCGCCGGAAGCGCGCGACGTGCACGATCCGGCCGAATGGGAAGGCCGCATCCATTTCTCGGAACCCGAGCATGCCGCCCTGCGCGAGTTGATGGCGCTGGGCCTGGCCGATGCGTTCCGCCTGTTCGACCAGCCCGAGAAGCAATACAGCTGGTGGGACTACCGCCAGCTGGCGTTTCGCCGCAACCGCGGGCTGCGCATCGACCATATCCTGCTGTCGAACGCGCTGGCAAAGCGCTGCACCACCTGCGTCATCGACCGCGAGACGCGCAAGTGGGAGCAACCGTCGGACCACGCGCCAGTGGTGGCGACGCTGGCCGATTGACCGTCTCATCTTTCAAGGTACGCGACGAGCTCGCCGCGTCCGTTCCCGCCCTTCTCCGCTCGACCGTTTTTACTTCCTCTAGACAACCGGACCCCGCATTCGGGTCGCGCAGCGCATGCCGCGTCCACGGCGTCATGCAGCGGGCGTCTTCACATTGCGCCGTTACGCAGTCGTTACTGTAACGACACTTACCTCGGCAGTTTTACAAAGTTACATTGGACCTGTCGATACCGGCGCAGTTCCCGAGACGCCCCTGAAAAAGTCCGGGTAACGGCGCGGGAGGGTTGACTGACAGGGCACCCGCCCAAATCCATCCAACTACCGAGGAAACTGAAATGAGCCAGATCAAATTGCGCAACAATACCGCCTTCGTCGCCCAGTATGTGGTCCGCAAGGGCGAACAGATCATCGCCCGCATTCCGGGCATTGAGTCGGGCGCCCAGATGGCGATTCCGACCGACGAAACGTTCGAGGTGATCGCTACTGCTGTCATCAACGGCAATACCTACACGTCGGCCCCGCAGACTGTGCAAGGCAGCATGGGCTTCCTGGCCCAGGTGCTGCAAGTCCCCGCCCAGGGCACTTACGCGTTCGATGTGCAGGAGGTGCCGAGCCGCACGCCCAACAGCCTCGAATTCCAGAAGACTTGCCTGGGCGCCGTGACCTTCACCATCACCAAGAATGGCCAGGCGCTGCAGAATGTGGTGGTCAACGATGACTACAGCCGCCAGTCGCTGGACATCAGCGACACCTTCTACGTGTACGCGGTCGTGAATGGCGTGACCACGGCGGTCACCACCTTCAGCGATCCTTCCGCCGTCATCACGACCGTCACCGATAACTCAGACCTTGAGAACGGTTACGTGAACCTGTCGATCAACTGACGCCGGGCACCTCAGCCTCCCGCCCTACTGGTCTTTAAAAGGACGCGCGATGACACCATTCAAACCCATGGAATCACTGCGCGTGCGCAACACGACTGGTGCCCGGGCCAGGCTGGGATTCTGCCTGGGCGGCCTGCCCGCCTGGTCCGCCTGGATCGGGCCGGGAGACAGCATCCGTGTACCGCGGCCGCGCGCAGACAGCATCGTGGCAAGCGCCACCTTCCTGGATCCCCTGACCCAGGTCGCATACACCACGTCTGCAAGCATCGACACGCAACCGGTCAGGCTGGTGGCCAGCCTGGTCTGCGCGCCGGATACCGCCGCTTTCCAGCTCAGCCAGGAACCGGCGGGCCGCACCGATCACATCGGCTTGCTGAACCTGACCGCCATGCAGATCCAGGTCATGCTGCGCTTTGCTGGGACGCCGTTCGTGCTGGCCGCCTGCGTCGGGGCGCAGGAAGAGCTGGCTGTCGATATCGGCATGCCGGAGCTGTGCGTCACGCTGGACGGCGTCTCGTCCGCTGCCATCTGCATCCGGCACTGGACGGGCGAGCTGACGATCGGCGTATCGGATCACGATGGCCGGCGTATGCCGGACATCCGTGTGGACCTGCCTGATACGCACTCCTGTTGACATGCAATAACGCTACCAAAGGAAAATACCATGACCGACGACACCGCCATGACATTGCATAACCCGATCCATCCGAATTTCGGCCACCTGATCTATACCGTTACCGACGCCGCCGGTAAACGCGTGCCCCTGAATGTGCCGTATCAGGGCAGCGTACGGCATCCAACCTCGCCAGCCAGCGGTCCGTGGACGGTTTCGGCCACCCTTGGCACCTTCTCTGCGCTGGACCAAACGGCGACCGGACCCTCGGTCGTGTTCGTTGACGCGAATGCCGCCGTGACGCTGCAACTGACGCCAGTCGCGACGCTGCCACCGGAGCCAGCGCCAGGGCGGGCGGATTTCCCACCCAGCCTGACCCTGCCGTACACCAATCAATATCAGCAGCAAAGCAACTGGTGCTGGGCTGCGGTGACGTCAGGCGTATCAGCTTACTTCAGGGGCACGTCCCCAGTCGAACAGGGGCTGCTGGCAAATCATTTCTTCCTCCAGTCCGCCTGCAGCATCGATGGCAACCAATGGTCGTGCAATCGGCCCTTCTACCTCGACGTCAGCCTGGCGTTCGCCGGGTGCCTGCATGGACAGCCCATCGTCCAGCCGGTCGGCTGGGACGTCGTGCGGACGCAGATCGCCGGCCAATGCCCGCTGGCGATCGGCATCGCGCCGACGAGTGGCGGGACCGGCCATGCGCTGTGCATCGTCGGTTACGACGATAACAGCCAGACACCGGATCCGATGCCGACAATCGACGTCGCCGATCCGTGGATGGGCTTGTGGAGACTGCCGTTCGCGGACTTTCCCAACAACCTGTATCAGGGACTGTCCTGGAACCTGACCTGCCTCACGCAAGCGCCAAGCGCGCAGTAAGGAAGCCATCATGCTGAACCTGAAATCCACCCCGGCACCGGCCAACGCCCCGAGCATCGTGAAACGCGCGCTGGAGCAGCTCTATCGGCAGCCATTCGGCACTGCCGTGCCGTGGCCGACCGCAACTTCTGCCATCGAGGCCGAGCGTCACCACCCGGTCTATGAACTGGGACTCGACACGCTCGCTGCCGGCGACGGCATGGCGCAGGCGCGGCGCAGCGGTTCGCGCTATCTGCTGTCGCGGGACGGCAGGCTGCTGGCGGCCCTCGAAATCGCCACCGACGCGCAAGGTGTGTCGGCATCCGGTATCCGTTCGGTCAACGAGGGGCCCATGGTCGCCGCGACTGCACAGGCGCTCGAACGGGCCGCCGCCTGGTCAGGCACTGCTCCGTCCGTCTATTGCCTGGTGCGTATCGCGGAGCTACGCGTGTGTGCACTGCAGATCAAGCCTGACGATGAGAAATACGCGACGTACTTCTGGGTCATGGAACCGGCGCCGCCCGGCCTGAAGACCGCTTTGCCCTATGGCGAGGCGGAGTTGCTGGCGACATTGCGGCACATGGCACAGGCAAACCTGCGCCAGCGCTGAGGAACTGGCCGGCTTGCAGATCAGCGCGCGGCCGATCCGGCAGAACCGGCCGCGCGCCTCTCCCATACCCGAACTTTTCTGAAGGAAATGGTATGACCACAGATATCTCATCCTGCGCAAGCGATTCCGTCCCTACCGACGACTGCGAGCACTCCTGGAGCAAGGACGCCCGCGACGGTTTCCAGGTGCTGGTGGCCTGGGATTGCCTCAACGGTGGCAGTGCCATTCGCGGCGCGGTTGCCGACCGGCGCAGCGGTGCGTTTCGTCCCTTTGCGCTCCATTTCACCGACACGCCGGTGTCGACCGGTCCGCTGGAACTGATCCATGCCGGATACAACGGTCTGGAGCGTATCGAGGTCACGCTGACGCTGCTGCGCGACGGTGCCCTGCTGGTCTTGCGCTGCACCCTGCCACTCGACGCCCATCGCTTTTTCGACGATGTCATTGATCAGTGGCGCTGGGCGCCATGTCCGCCGGGACCATTACCGGACCAGGTCGATGGCGCCGATGTCGCGATCGCGGCGCGTGGCGACGCCGGCGACCTGGCGCCGTTCATCTGGCTGCATCCGCCAGACGCCCGCGAGCGCGCCGACGCGCGGCGGCGCTTCGTTCGATGCGCCGACCCGGCAGTGCGCGCGCTGTATGCGAACATGGATGCCACAAAAAAAATCCAGGCCGCAACCGCATTCATGGCGGGCAAGGATTTCGTCAAGGATGTCGCACTGCTCGGCGCCCCGATCGCGGGTTTTCCCGCAGCGCTCCCGCGCCTGGCGCAATCCGAAGAATACACCACGCTCGCAGGGCTGCTCGCCGACGCCGAGGCGCAGTTGGCACTACCATCGCCGGTGCCGGAATTCCTTGCCGGCCCGGCCTGGCAAGACATCCTCGCGCGCACGTGGCAAAGCCTGTTCGCGCTGGCGCTGGCAGGCCAGCCCGCGCAAGCAAAACTAGCCAGCCAGCTGGGAGACATCCTGCGCACGGGCCACTACCTGGATCTGTTGAACGAGGCAGACAGTGCACTGGAGACGCCGGCGGCGCGACATGTTGCACTGGCGGCGGACATCGCCGTTCCCGACCAGCTTGCCCTGTACGGCACCGCGCCGCTGCTGGCCGGCGCCAGCGCCACACATCCACCTGATACCTGGGAAGTGCTCGGTATCGGCCAGCTGACGATGCTGCGCCAGCAATGTGTGGGCTACCAGCCGGGTGAGCTGGCAGAGGTGGTCAACGTGATGCCCCATGCGCGCCAGGAAATGTCGGAACGCACGCTCAGTGCCACGGCGGCGCATCAGGTGCAACAGGAAGAACGCCAGTGGCACAGCGAAAGCGCGCACGAGACGTCGGCCGCCAGTGAACTTGCCGACACCCTGCACGAGGTCATGGCGGCGGACGCGATGGCGATCGACCTGAGCAAGGTCGTACCAAGCTACGCCAATCTCAACATGATGCTCGGCGGTAGCGGCGCGGGTGCCAATGCCCGCAGCGGCTGGTCGAACGCCGATAGCGCACGCCTGGTACGGCGGCTCACCGAGCAGGCGGCCAAGCGCGTGGGGGACCGGGTCGGACGCCAGCGGGGGCGCGAGTGGCAGGCGCTGCGCGAATGGCGCCGCTCGCAGTCGATCGACAACGCCGGCGAACGCGCCCTGGTCGGCATCTATCGCTGGGTGGACCGCGTGGTCCGGGTACGCGCCGAAGCGCTGGGAGCGCGCCTGGTGATGGCCTTCGTCATCGAACAGCCGGCGCATGGCTGGCTGGCCAGGGTCGCCGCGCAACCGCCGCAGGCGCTGACGGCGCCGCCCTTGCCCCCGGCTTTCACCGATATCACAGCGGACAACTACCAGAGCCTGGGCGCAGCCTATGGCCTGAGCGCGCTGGAAGCACCGCCGCCCGCCCAGTTGGTGGTGAGCACCACGGTCGGCAGCGCGACCCTGGGCGACATGTCGCTGCTGCGCGTGCCGGACGGCTACCAGGTGGGCCAGTGCATCGTGACGGTGGCGCTGGGCGACGACACCTGCGCGCTGGCCTGCTCGGTGGGTGGCTGCGACCTGCCCACCTTCCCCATGACCACCTCCACGCCGAAGCCCGTCCCGGTCGCGCCGCTGTCGGTGAACCTGTCGCAGGGCGGCGCCACGGCCGGTCCGGTCGCGGTCCAGCCGGGGCAGACGCCGGTCCCGGTCATCGGCACCACGACCGTCGACAAGTTGCCGGTCGCGACCGGCGCGATTCCCGTGACCGTGGTGTCCAGCGCGCACCAGTTCTGCGTGACCGTGATGTTGATCTGCGAACAGCTCCCGGACCGATCGGCCTCCTCCCTGGCGCTACAACAGCCCCTGCTGTACGCTTGGCAACTGCGCACCCAGGCGGTGCTGCAGCGCGCCTGGAAGAGTGCCCGGCAGGCCTTCGACGCCGCGCTGGAAGAGCGGATAGGCCGGGCCGGTGGCGGCCATGGCGGCAGGCTCCAGCGCCAGATACTAAGGCAGTCCTGCCTCACGCTGCTGCAGGCACAGGGTGACAGCCTGTCGGCTGCCGGCGAGCGCTGGCTCGCTTCCCTGTTCGACTGGCGCCACATGACCTGGCAGTACGAAGCACCCACCGCGATGGACGACAACGACTGGCCCCGCCACGGCGGTGAGGTGACCGCACCCGCTTCCGACGGTCTGTTCCAGCGATTTCTCACGGCGCGCGGCGCCCGCGTGCTGGCGCCGCTGCGTGCCGGCGCCGAACCCGCCCTGCTGTTCTACCTTCAGTTCCGGCATGCATGGATCGCGATGGCGGCGGGCGCACCGGTCACGGAAGCGACGCTCGATCTGCTCGAGCAGTTGGCCGACCCGGCGCGCGATGGCGCGGCGGCCGAACCGCGACCGGCGCAGTGGACAGTCAAGGTCCCGACCTCGATGATGGTCCTGCAGGACGGTGGCGAACTGCCTTGCAGGACCGATTGATCGTTTCCGCTACCCAAGGAGGTTTTGCGATGTCTACCCACACCACAGTCCCCATCGGCGTCATCCTGCCCTATGCCGGCCCGCTGGCCCACAACGATGCCAGTGCGCCAGGCATCGATATCGCCGCGATACGCTTCCGGCTGGCGGTCCACGGGTGGATGTGCTGCGACGGCGCCCCCCTGGATATCCACGAGTATGCCCCGCTCTATGGCGTGATCGGAAACGCCTTCGGCGCCGACAGCAACGCTGGCACGTTCTACCTGCCGGACCTGCGCGGACGCTTCATCCGCGGTGTAAGCGGCATGCCTGGCGTGGCGCGCGACCCGGATGTGGCGGACCGCAGCGCCTCGGCCGCCGGCGGCAACACCGGCAACCAGGTAGGGTCGTTGCAGGCCGACGCTTTCCAGGGACATGAGCATGACTATCTGGGCGCTGGAGAAGCGGCGACGTATGCGACGGGCGAAGGCAGCGTGGTCGCGCTGAACGTCCAGAAGCGGGTCACGGACGGCGACGTCAGGAAATCCGAAGACGATGGCGCGCCGCGCATTTCGGCGGAAACGCGCCCGGTGAACCTGTATCTCAACCACATCATCCGCTTTCGTTGACAGCGAGTGCCGGCTGCGTCCGGTTTGGCGGGTTCAGCCCTGCGGTTCGTTACGGATCTGCGGGTCCATCGGCAGGTCCTGTTGATCCTTGTCGGTGAGATGCAGCGTCACATCCAGCGTCACCCACTCGGACGCCATATTACTCAAGGTAAGCATCTTCCCATCTCTGCTGACGGTTGGCGGGCTCAACTGCTTCACCCGCGTGATGGTCTTGTCAATAATGTCTTTGAAAACCACGTGTTCGGGGGCTGCGACAAGCTGGAAGTTCAGGATGCTGGGGGCAGTGACCACGATCGGATCGGGCGCGCAATAGGCCGTCCAGGCGCCGCTGCCGGCATCGCATTCGGCCTTGACCAGGATATTGATGAAAGTCGGGGGCGGGATAAGCCCGTTATTGTCTTTCATGCGTCTGCTTCCTTTGGCTGTGGGTTGAGAGATCTTCCAGGTAGCTGCGTTCTCGGTAGTCGATCCGCTCGAGCATCCGCACGGCCGCCGCGGCTGGCCCAGCTTGTCCGAGGCAGGCATGGGCGCGCGCCCAGGGGGCCAGTACGTGGTAATCCGCGCTGCCGTCCACCCGGGGCGCGAGCAGCTGTATCACCTTGCCACAGGCCTGCGCCGCGCCGGCGGTGTCGTGCACGCTGGCACGTATCGCGGCCGCCAGCAGCCAGGCATCGGCCAGTGACAGAGAAATAGACCCGTCGTCCGGAATTCGGGCATGCAGTTGCTCAAGCTTCTCTACCGCAAGTATTATGTCCCGGGATGCTGCGGCCGGGGAAAAAAACCTGAAATTTATATAAGATTCGGTCTTCTGGACTTTGACCAGCAACAGTTGCACGTTAACCCAGGCCGGTTCCAGCGCAGCAAGGGCTGCCAGGTCGTGCCGTGCAGCGGCGAGCAGCGCCAGCGAGCGTGACGGATCGGTACGCTGCTTGTGCAGATCGAGCAATTCGAGCCGGGCCACGTACAGGTTGCGTTGCCATGCACGGTTGGTCGGGTCGTCCCGTACGATCGCACGCAGCAGGACTTCCGCCTGTTCCAGGTGCGTTGCGGCAAGTTGGTCCTTGCCCGCGACGCGCGCCATCGCCGCCCGGTGCGACAAGGCCGTCGCCAGGTTGTTGGTCCAGACGGCATTGCCGGGCAAGGCGTCATGCAAGCGCTTCGCCAGCGCATATTCCTTTTCATAAAGCGTGGCCGCGGCGCCCAGCCTGCCCTGCCGTTTTTCGGTTTCGGCCTGCCACGACAGGCTGTCGGCAAGATCGGCGGCCAGATCCAGGTCGCCCGGGTTGTGTGCGAGGGCGCGCGCCTTGAGTTGGACCGAGCGCGCGAACGCGGCGGCCGCGCGCCGTATATCTCCGCGTTGCAGCGCCAGCGTTCCCAGGCTGCTGTGGGCATACGACTGCTCGATCCAGCCGGTACTGTCCCCTGGATCGATGGCGGCCAACCGATCGCTCAACGCACGATACTCGTCGAAATGGCGTTGGGCATCGATCAAGTGCTTCCGGTCGAAATGAATTTGCCCAAGGTAGAAGGCATTTTCCCCGGCGCTTTTCAGGAGAACCGGGTCGTGCGGGGCATCCTGCAGCTGGCGCTGCAGGATGCCCCGCGCCAGCATCAGGGCGCGCTGCGCTTCATCCGGATCGGCGCGCGCGATGCGCACTTCCGCCAGTACCTGCAGCGCCCTGGCGCGCTGGGTCAGGGTCAGGCTGCCGGCACGTACGTCCCGCGACAGATACGCCATCGAGCGCGCGCTCACCCGGTCGAGCAGATCTAGACGACCCAATGGACGAAGACGATCGACCAGTTCGCCCAGCATGAAAGCCATCAGGCCCTCCGCCTCGGTGCGGTGGGCCTCGGCTTCCTTCCCCGCGGCATGGGCGCGCCATCCGAGCATGCTGGCGGCGAGCGTCAGGCAAGCCAGCGCGCTGCAAGCGGCAAGCAGCAGTAGCTCGTGGCGCCTCGCCCTGCGCCACGATGCCTGAATGAAGGCCACTTCTTCGTCCGCGAGGGTGAAGCCGGTGAGGTGCAGCAGGCGCCTGGCCTGCTCGACCTGGAGACCGCGCGGCAGCAGCATGTCGTGGCGGTGCCCGCTGTCGCGCCAACGCGTCGCCTGCAGCCGCAGCCGCGAGCGTGTCTGCAGGGCCTGGCGGTGCGTGTCGATCCAGCCGACCAGGCGCGGCCAGCGGCGCAGCAAGGCCTCATGCGCAACACCGAATGCGCCTACCCCGCCAAGCAGGTCGCTGATAAACAGGCGTGCATCCACCAGCGTCCTGACCAGCGCGACATCGGCGGCGCCACGCAATGCCGACCAGGGTACACGCTGCGATGTAACCGCCAGTTCATTTTCGGACACGATGACGAGCTGCGACAGCACCCGCGGCAAGGCGGCGGCCTGCACCTTCGTCAAACGCGCGAACACCTGCTCGGCGCGGGCGCCGATGGCGCCTTCGATACCGCCCAGTTGCCTGAATACCGAGAAGCTGAGTTCGCCTGTCTCGCTGCGCTGCCGATATAGTTCCTGCAAACAGTATTCGAGCAACGGCAAGCACTCCGGGTGGGCCATGGCAGCATCGCACAAGGCGTCGTCGAGCCGTTCCCCGCTGTTCGGGTCGATCCCGAAACGCAGCCGCGCGGCCTGGGCCGGCTGGCGGACGATGCGCGCGATGTCGCTGCCGGTGGGCAAGCCGAGATCGGCATGGCCGCCGCGCCGTTTCAGTGCCATGAGTTCCGGCAACGCCGCCAAGTAGGGGTAGAAGTCATTGCGGCAAGCCAGGATGACCAGCAGGTGGCCGGACGACGCCAACAGGTCGAGCACGCCGACGAAGTGCCGCGGAATGCACGCATCGGCGGAGCCCAGGCGAAACAGGGCCTCGAACCGGTCCACGAAAAGCACCAGTTTCAGTGGCCCGGGACGGGTATGCAGGTGTGCGAGCGCGGCAACGGCATTGCCAGCCAGGCGCTGGCCGAGCGATTCGGCACTGTCGCCATCGAAGAAACGGCAGCTTTCGGTTTCCATGTCGAGCAACACGCTGGCCAACGTCTGGAATGGATCGCCGCCGCCCAGATCGGCGCAATCGAGCTGCAGCACTGTATCCAGGGCCAGAGTACTATCGGCGCGCAGCGCCATCAACGCTGGAATCAGTCCGGCCCGCACCAGCGAAGTCTTGCCCGACCCGGAAGGTCCCAACAGCAACAGCATGGCATGACCGGTACCGATCTGTTCCAGCGTTGCTGCAGTCAATTGCTTTACTGCGTTTTCCCTGCCAAAAAAAATCGCGCCATGCTGTTCCTCGAAGGGCTCGAGACCGCGAAATGGCGAAGTGTGCAGCCAGTCTGGAACGGCATCCTGCGCCGCGGCCGATACCGCCGCGATAATGCGATAACCGCGTTTGCGCACGGTTTCAATATATATCGGGCGATTACTGGGGTCGTCGAGGGCACGACGCAACTGGGTAATCGCCTTATGTACGCCATTGTCTCCTTGAAAAGTGTTATTCCAACATCTTTCCAAAATCTGATCAATCGATACAACCTCCGGAGCATATTCCAATAGCAATTGCAGTACCTCCATGGCGCGTGGTTCCAACTGCCTTCTCTTATCTCCCTGTACCAATGTATTTGTGCTCGGATCGACCAGCCAATCACCGACGCGACAACGGGTGCAATGGCCCTTCGGTACATGCGACATAGAAAAAACCACGTAAAAACAATGATGTGTACGCCGGAAGGTTTTCGGAAGGCAGATTTTTCATGGGCGGGCGAGGATCGCCATGTCAATACCCCGGATAGTAACATTGCCCAAATGAACATGGATACGATCGCTTTTTTTATCTCCGGCGCGGCGCGCGATGATGCCGAGGTGCGGCCTGAGGTAATCACACCAGATGACATCGAAAGAGAATTAACCCGGATTCTTTCCGGTAGCAGCTTTGCGCGTGCGCGCCGCAGCCGGCTGCTGTTGCGTTACATAGTGACGCAAATGTTGGCAGGAAATACCGCGGCCAGTAGCGAACATGCGATCGCCGTCGAGGTATTTGCACGGCGGGCCACCGATTACCACCCTGGCGAAGACCCGATCGTCCGGGTCCAGATCGGTCGGCTGCGGCAACAACTGGTCGCCTATTATGCAAATGAAGGAAGGCCGAACCCGATCCGGCTGCAGATCCCGGCAGGAAGCTACACCCCCAGCGCCGTACCCGCATGCGATACGGGTCCGCTGGCGGGCTGTATCTTCCAGCCGCTAGCATGCCTCAGCCGTGACTGGACGGCGCAGGCGTTCACGCATGGACTCAACGATGAATTGCGTCATCGCCTGCACCGCGAATTCGGCCCCGGGCGGCACGAAGCCAACTCGGGGAAATGCCCGCCGCCACGTACCCGATTCCTGCTTCAGGGCAGCGTGCGTCAACAGGGCGACGGGCTGCGCACGTCGCTGCATGTCATCGACCGCTCAGGGTCGACACCGGCGATCGCGTGGAGCGAGCAGATCGACCATGCGCTCGAATGGCAGATTTCAAGCCAGGAATCGCTGGCAAACATGTGTTGCCAGGTTTTGTGCCGAATGGTGCGCGCGGTGGCCGGGGCGTGTTAAGCCGGCCAGCCTGTCCGCGCGCTGACGCCTGTATCAACCAGCCAGCAAGCGTCCCGCTTCGTGTGACGGCAACGGCCGCGCAAACAGATACCCTTGCGCAAACTGGCAACCGAACGAGCGCAGCAAGGCAAACTGCCCTTCGGTCTCGACGCCCTCGGCCACCACCAGCAACTGCAGGCTGCCCGCCAGCGCCATCACCGCCGCCACGATGGCCTGGTCTTCAGTGCTCGCTTCGAGTTCGCGCACGAACACGCGGTCGATCTTGATCTTGCGTACCGGGAAGCGTTTCAGGTAGGCCAGGCTCGAATAGCCCGTGCCGAAGTCGTCGATCGACAGGCAAAAGCCCATCGCGTTAATCTGGCGCAGGATCTCGAGCGTCTGGCCGCCGTGCTGCATCAGCGCGGTCTCGGTAATCTCGAACTCGATCTGTCCCGGCGCGATGCCGGTCTCGTCGACGATGGCGCGGATCGACTCGACCAGTCCGCGGTGCATGAACTGGCGCGGCGACAGGTTGATCGCGAGCGGCGCGGTCTCCAGCCCCTCCTGCTGCCATGTGCGGATCTGTCCGCACGCGCTGCGGATCACCCATTCGCCGACCGCCACGATCATCCCGCTCTCTTCCAGGATCGGGATGAATTCGTCGGGACCGATCAGTTCGTGCCCGTCGCGGCGCCAGCGCAGCAGCACTTCGAGCCCGCACACGCGGCGCGTCTGCGTGCACATGATCGGCTGGTAATGCAGTTCGAACTCGTGGCGCGCCAGTGCGCCGCGCAGGCTCGATTCGAGCGCGAAGTGGCGCGCCGCGGCCTGGTTCATGCGCTCGGTGAAGAACTGGTAATTGTTGCGCCCGGCCGCCTTGGCCTGGTACATGGCGGCGTCGGCGTGGCGCATCAGGGTGTCGACATCGGCGCCGTCGTCCGGATACAGGCAGATGCCGATCGACGGTGAAATGTGCAGGCTGTGGCCCTCGATGCGGCACGGCAGCGCCAGCACGTCGATGATCTTGTCGCCCACCCGGCTGGCCTGGCCGCCATGCTCGACGTCGGGCAGCAGCACCACGAATTCGTCGCCGCCCAGGCGCGCCACGGTGTCGCCCGGACGCACCGCCGCCCTGAGCCGCAGCGCCACGTCGCGCAGCAGCTGGTCGCCGACCAGGTGGCCGAGGCTGTCGTTGATATGCTTGAAGCGGTCCAGGTCCAGGAACAGGAGCGCGAGCTTGCGGCCATTGGCGCGCGCGGTGGCCATCGTCGCCACCAGGCACTCGGACAGCAGCGCGCGGTTGGGCAGCCCCGTCAGGCTGTCGTGGTAGGCCATGTGGTGGGCGCGCGCCTCGGCCTGGCGGCGCACATTGATCTCGTCCTGCAGCAGGGCGTTGGCGCCGGCCAGTTCGGCGGTGCGTTCGGCCACCCGGATCTCGAGTTCGTCGCGTGCGCGGCGGATCGCATCGGCCGCCTCGCGCTGGTCGGTGACGTCGTCGACCAGCCATACGCTGCGCCCGGTGGCCTGGGACGCGTCGATCAGCCGCCCGGACAGCCGCGCCCAGAAACGGCTGCCGTCGCGGCGCACCATCTCGTGCTCGGCCATGTGCACCTGGCCGGCCCCGAAATTACGCTCGGACAGCTCGCGCGCCACCGTCCAGCTGCTCTGGTCGGGATACAGCGCGCGTACCGGATGGCCGTCCATCCCGCCCGGCGGCGCGCCGAACAACGCTTCCATCTTGCTGTTGCAGTGCAGCGTACGGCCCTTCTCCACCACCGCGATGCCCATCACGGCGTTGTCGAGGATGGCGCGGTTTTCCAGCAGCGCGTCGCGCAGCGACTGCTCGTCGGTCTTTTCACGGGTGCGGTCCTCGAGCATCCAGATGGTGCCCTTGTCGGGGTCGCGCGGGTTGACCCGGTAGCCGATCATCTGGACCCAGGCATGCTGGCCGTCCTTGCGCACCAGCGTGCGCGAAGTGGTGAACGGCAGGCCGCAGGCCAGTTGCGGATAGGCGTCGGCGCCCAGCGCACGGTAGGCGTCTTCGCTGGGATACAGGATGCGGGTCGAGACGCCGAGCGGCTCGTGCTGCGCGTAGCCGAACATCAGGCAGAACGCCGGATTGGCGCGCCGGATCACGCGGTTGCGGGTGAACAGGATGCCGATCGAGGCGTTCGACAGGATCGCCTGCACTTCGCTTGCGGCCTGACGGGCCTCGGTCACGTCCTCGACGATCCAGATGGTGCCGGCGCCCCGGTTGCCCGGCTCCACCGCGCAGGCGCGCAGGCGCGTCCAGAACGTGGAGCCGTCGCGGCGCCGGAATTCCTGCTCGGCCTTCTCGAACAGGCCGCCACGCGCCAGCACCGCGAACGCTTCGCCGACCAGCGCTTCATAAGCCTGCAGCGATGTGCATATCTGCATCGGCGTGACCGCACCCACCTCATGCTGGGCGTAGCCGAACATCTCGCCCAGGCGCGGATTGAACGAACGGATGCGGTCGGGCTGGGTGACGGCGATACCGATCGGCGCGTTCTGGTAGATCGCGCGCTGCTCGCGCACCAGCCGGCGCAGCGCGGCCAGTTCGTGGCCACTCCCCGTCAGTCCGGGCAGTAAGAGGGTCGAAGTGGCTTCCATGATCCTTGCTGAGCGGCTATCCGGTGAGTCGTGCATCAGTTAGTTGCCCTAAGGCAATGATATTGACAATCATAACCCGGAAAATACCGCATTTCCAGTAGCAGGACACATAAAATGACGAATCGTCCAGCTTTTACCCGCTGACGGCGGCGTCCGGCACCCTGATGCAGCCCTCCATCAATACACGCGCGCTGCGGCTCATGATCGCCTTGCCGACCTGCCACACGCCATCCTGCTCGCGCGCCTGGGCGCCCACGCGCAGGGTGCCGGATGGATGGCCGAAGCGCACCGCCTCGCGCTCGCCGCCGCCGGCCGCCAGGTTGACCAGCGTGCCGGGAATGGCCGCGGCGGTGCCGATCGCCACCGCGCAGGTGCCCATCATCGCGTGGTGCAGCTTGCCCATCGAGAGCGCGCGCACCAGCAGGTCGATGTCGCCCGTGGCGATCTCCTTGCCGCTGGAGGCCGTGTAGCCGGCCGCACGCGCCACGAAGGCCACCTTGGGCGTGTGCTGGCGCTTGCCGGCGTCCCCGATCGATGCGATCAGGCCCATGCGCAGGGCGCCGTGGGCGCGGATGGTCTCGAACATGGCCAGCGCGCGCGGGTCGCCGTTGACCGCGTCCTGCAGTTCGGTGCCGTCATAGCCGAACGCGGACGCCTCCACGAAGATGGTCGGGATGCCGGCGTTGATCAGGGTCGCGCGCAGGACGCCGACACCGGGCACCTCGAGGTCGTCGACCAGGTTCCCGGTCGGGAACATCGCGCCGCCGCCATCTTCCTCGTCGGCGGCCGGATCGAGGAATTCGAGCTGCACCTCGGCCGCCGGGAAGGTCACGCCATCGAGTTCGAAGTCGCCGGTTTCCTGGACCTCGCCGTTCGTCATCGGGACCTGGGCGACGATGGTCTTGCCGATGTTCGCCTGCCAGATGCGCACGGTCGCCATGCCGTCGCGCGGCAGCCGCGCCGCGTCCACCAGACCGCGGGCGATGGCGAACGGGCCGACCGCCGCCGACAGGTTGCCGCAATTGCCGCTCCAGTCGACGAACGGCTTGTCGATGGCGACCTGGCCGAACAGGTAGTCGACGTCGTGGCCGGGGCGCGTGCTTTTCGCGACGATCACCGCCTTGCTGGTGCTGGAGGTGGCGCCGCCCATGCCGTCGATCTGCTTGGCGTAGGGGTCGGGGCTGCCGATCACGCGCAGCAGCAGCGCGTCGCGCGCCGCGCCGGGCACGCGCGCGGCGTCGGGCAGGTCGTCCAGGTGGAAGAACACGCCCTTGCTGGTGCCGCCGCGCATGTAGGTGGCGGGGATCTTGATCTGGGGAGGATGTGGCATGGCGTCAGTCCGTGAGATTCAGGGGCCGGTTGGACGCGTGGACGGCTGAGCCGTCCACCCCACGTTGCCACCTGTGGGGTGGACGGGGTGATTCAGGCCAGTGGCCTGAATCACGAACGTCCACGCGTTCAACCACCGCCTGCATGTTGATCAATATGTTATGCCGCCGCCCTGGCGCCGGACGACTCCAGGAAATCCTGGGCAAAGCGCTGCAGCACCCCGCCCGCTTCATAGATCGCGACTTCTTCGGCTGTATCGAGCCGGCAGGTCACCGCCACGTCGCGCTGTTCTCCATTCCTGCGATGGATGACCAGCGTCAGTTCGGCGCGCGGCGTGGGCGTGCCGATCACGTCGAAGGTCTCGGTGCCGTCGATGCCCAGCGTGAGCCGGTCGGTGCCCGCCTTGAATTCCAGCGGCAGCACGCCCATCCCCACCAGGTTGGTGCGGTGGATGCGCTCGAAGCCCTCGGCCACGATCGCTTCCACGCCCGCCAGGCGCACGCCCTTGGCCGCCCAGTCGCGCGACGAACCCTGGCCGTAGTCGGCGCCGGCGATCACGATCAATGGCTGCTTGCGCTGCATGTAGTGCTCGATCGCTTCCCACATGCGGGTGACTTCCCCGGACGGCTCGATGCGCGCCAGCGAACCGGCGATCACGTTGCCCAGGCCATCCTTCACCATCTCGTTCTTCAGGGTCGGGTTGGCGAAGGTAGCGCGCTGCGCGGTCAGGTGGTCGCCCCGGTGGGTGGCGTAGGAATTGAAGTCTTCTTCCGGCAAACCCATCTTCGCCAGGTATTCGCCGGCGGCCGAGTCGCGCAGGATCGCGTTCGACGGCGACAGGTGGTCGGTGGTGATGTTGTCGCCCAGGACCGCCAGCGGGCGCATGCCGGACAAGGTGCGCGCGCCGGCCAGCGCGCCTTCCCAGTACGGCGGCCGGCGGATGTAGGTGCTGCCCGGCCGCCAGTCGTACAGCGGACTGACCGCCGGACCGTCGTCGACCACGCGCGCGAACATCGGCGTATAGACCTTGCGGAACTGCTCGGGCTTGACGCTGCTGGCCACCACCCTGTCGATCTCGTCGTCCGATGGCCACAGATCGGCCAGGCGGATCTCGTTGCCATCGGCGTCGATGCCCAGCACATCCTTTTCGATGTCGAAGCGGATCGTGCCGGCAATGGCGTACGCGACCACCAGCGGCGGCGAGGCCAGGAATGCCTGCTTGGCGTACGGGTGGATGCGGCCGTCGAAATTGCGGTTGCCCGACAGGACCGCGGTGGCGTACAGGTCGCGCTCGACGACTTCCTGCTGGATGGTCGGGTCGAGCGCGCCGCTCATGCCGTTGCAGGTGGTGCAGGCGAAGGCGACCACGCCGAAGCCGAGCTGCTCGAGTTCCTGGCTCAAGCAGGCTTCGTCGAGGTACAGCGCCACCGCCTTCGATCCCGGCGCCAGCGAACTCTTCACCCAGGGCTTGCGCGTCAGGCCGGCGCGGTTGGCATTGCGCGCCAGCAGGCCGGCGGCGATCATGTTGCGCGGATTGTTGGTGTTGGTGCAGCTGGTGATCGCCGCGATGATGACCGCGCCGTCGGGCATCAGGCCCGGTTCGTCGTCCACGTGCGCGGCGATGCCGCGCGCCGCCAGCTCGGAGGTCGGCACGCGCTTGTGCGGGTTCGACGGGCCGGCGATATTGCGCACCACGCTGGACAGGTCGAACGACAGCGTGCGCTCGTACCGGGCGCTGGCCAGCGAGTCGGCCCACAGGCCGGCCTGTCTGGCATAGGTCTCGACCAGGTGCACGGTGGCGTCTTCGCGGCCGGTCAGGCGCAGGTAGCCGATCGTCTGCTCGTCGATGTAGAACATCGCGGCGGTGGCGCCGAATTCGGGCGCCATGTTCGAGATGGTGGCGCGGTCGCCCAGCGTCAATGCGGCGGCGCCGGCGCCGTAGAACTCCAGCCACGCGGACACCACTTTCGACGCGCGCAGGAATTCGGTCAGCGCCAGCACGATATCGGTGGCGGTGATGCCCGGCTGCGGCTTGCCGGTCAGCTCGACGCCGACGATGTCGGGCAGGCGCATCCAGGAGGCGCGGCCCAGCATGACGCTTTCCGCTTCCAGTCCGCCGACACCGATCGCGATCACGCCCAGCGCATCGACCATCGGCGTGTGCGAATCGGTGCCGACCAGCGTGTCCGGATAGGCCACGCCGTTCTCGACCTGGATCACCGGCGACATGCGTTCGAGATTGATCTGGTGCAGGATGCCGTTTCCGGGCGGGATCACGTCGACGTTCTGGAACGCCTTCTTGGTCCAGTCGATGAAATGGAAACGGTCTTCGTTGCGGCGGTCTTCGATTGCGCGGTTCTTATCGAAGGCGTCGGGATCGAAGCCGCCGCATTCCACCGCCAGCGAATGGTCGACCACCAGTTGCGTGGGCACCACCGGATTGACCAGCGCCGGGTCGCCGCCCTGCAGCGCGATGGCGTCGCGCAGGCCGGCCAGGTCGACCAGCGCGGTCTGGCCCAGGATGTCGTGGCACACCACGCGCGCCGGAAACCAGGGGAAATCGAGGTCGCGCTTGCGCTCGATGATCTGTTTCAGTGCGTCGTTCAGGCAGGCCGGATCGCAGCGGCGCACCAGGTTTTCGGCCAGCACGCGCGCCGTGTACGGCAGCGTGGCGTAGGCGCCTGGCTGGATGGCGTCGATGGCGGCGCGGGTGTCGAAATAATCCAGGTCGGTGCCCGGGAGAGGTTTGAGGTAGTTCGAATTCATGGCAAAGCCCGATTGATGTGCCGGCCCCAGGACCGTCATTCCCGCGCAGGCGGGAATGACGGTCCTGGCGCCGGCGGTACTGTTTTACGTGCTGAAGCTGCCGGCAGCGTTTTATTTCCGTTCGGCCAGCGGCACGAACTGCAGATCTTCCGGCCCCACATAATTCGCGCTCGGGCGAATGATCTTGTTGTCGATACGCTGTTCGATCACGTGGGCCGACCAGCCCGAGGTGCGCGAGATGACGAACAGCGGCGTGAACATCGCGGTCGGCACGCCCATCATGTGGTACGACACGGCCGAGAACCAGTCCAGGTTCGGGAACATTTTTTTCACTTCCCACATCACCGATTCGAGCCGCTCGGCGATGTCGAACATTTTCATCGAGCCGCCCTCTTCCGACAGCGAGCGCGCGACTTCCTTGATCACCTTGTTGCGCGGGTCCGAGATCGTGTACACCGGATGGCCGAAACCGATCACGACTTCCTTGTTGGCGACGCGGTTGCGGATGTCCGCTTCGGCCTCGTCGGCGTTTTCGTAGCGTTTCTGGATCTCGAGCGCGACTTCATTGGCGCCGCCGTGCTTCGGGCCGCGCAGCGCGCCGATGGCGCCGGTGATGGCGGAGTGCATGTCGGAGCCGGTACCGGCGATCACGCGCGCGGTGAAGGTGGAGGCGTTGAACTCGTGTTCGGCGTACAGGATCAGCGACGTGTGCATCGCGCGCACCCACGAGTCGCGCGGCTTGACGCCGTGCAGCAGGTGCAGGAAGTGGCCGCCGATCGAGTCGTCGTCGGTCTCGACCTCGATGCGCCGGCCGTTGTGGCTGTAGTGGTACCAGTACAGCAGCATCGACCCGAACGACGCCATCAGGCGGTCGGCGATGTCGCGTGCGCCGGCGGTATTGTGGTCGTCCTTCTCGGGCAGCGTGCAGCCCAGCACCGACACGCCGGTGCGCATCACGTCCATCGGATGGGCGCCGGCCGGCAGCGCTTCCAGCGCGCTCTTCACCGCCGCCGGCAGGCCGCGCTGCGAGCGCAGCTTGGCTTTGTAGCCGCGCAATTCGCCGTCGTTGGGCAGCTTGCCATGCACCAGCAGGTAGGCGATTTCCTCGAACTCGCAGGCGCCGGCCACGTCCAGGATGTCGTAGCCCCGGTAATGCAGATCGTTGCCCGACTTGCCGACCGAGCACAGCGCGGTATTGCCGGCGGCGACGCCGGACAGCGCCACGGATTTCTTCGGCTTGAAGGTCGGCGCGTCGGTGGTGTGGTTGCTCATGCTGGTCAGTCTCCTTGTTTCGCTTTGTTCTGGGCGAACAGCGCGTCGAGCTTCTGTTCGTAGCTGTGGTAGTCGATGCGTTCGTACAGTTCGGCGCGGGTCTGCATCGTGTCGATCACGTTCTGCTGGGTGCCGTCGCGGCGGATCGCGGTGTACACGTTCTCGGCCGCCTTGTTCATGGCGCGGAAGGCCGACAGCGGATACAGCACCATGCCGACCCCGGCGCCCCTGAGTTCGTCGACGGTGAACAGCGGCGTGGCGCCGAACTCGGTGATGTTGGCCAGCACCGGCACCTTGACCGCGGCGGCGAACTGTTCATACATGGCCAGGCTGGTGATCGCTTCGGGGAAGATCATGTCGGCGCCGGCTTCGACGCAGGCGACGGCGCGCGCGATGGCGGCGTCCAGGCCTTCCACCGCGAGCGCATCGGTGCGCGCCATGATCACGAAGTCGTCGTCCCAGCGCGCGTCGGCCGCGGCCTTCACGCGGTCGACCATTTCGCCCAGGCTGACGATTTCCTTGCCCGGCCGGTGGCCGCAGCGCTTGGCGCCGACCTGGTCTTCGATATGGCAGGCGGCGGCGCCGGCCTTGCCCAGCGAGCGCACCGTGCGCGCGACATTGAAGGCCGAGGCGCCGAAGCCGGTGTCGATGTCGACCAGCAGCGGCAGCGTGCAGACATCGGTGATGCGGCGCACGTCGACCAGCACGTCGTCCAGGTTCGAGATGCCCAGGTCGGGCAGGCCCAGCGAACCGGCAGCCACGCCGCCGCCCGACAGGTAGATCGCCCGGAAGCCGGCGCGCTGGGCCAGCAGCGCGTGGTTGGCATTGATCGCGCCAACGACTTGCAATGGGGATTCTTCCTGGATGGCCTGGCGGAAGGCGGCGCCTGGGGAAATACGGTGCATGCTGGTCCTTTCAGAGGATGCGACATAGAGAATGCGACATAGCGATTGCCACATCCTACGCAAGCGCCATGCCAGCGCCTCCGCGATATCAGTCTTCCTTTATTATCAACGACTTGCAATAAAAAAGCGCGCGGCTTCCTGGGAAGCGCACGCGCTGTTGTTTCACTCGCGTTTCAGGTGAAACGCGATGGATGGAACGTCATCGCTTCAGTGACCCGACGCCCCGGCTGCGCCGATGCCGGTCTCGGCGCGCACTTCCTGCGCCTCGAAGCCGGCGCGGTCGATGCGGGCACGCGGCCCCTTGTCGGTGATCGAGAAGATCCAGATACCGAAGAAACCGACCGCCATCGAGAAGATGGCCGGCGACGCGTACGGGAAGATCGCCGCGCCGTTGCCCAGCACGTCGACCCAGACCGATTTCGACAGCACGGTCAGGACCACGGCGGTGGCCAGGCCCAGGAAGCCGCCCACGGTGGCGCCGCGGGTGGTGCAGTCTTTCCACAGCACCGACATGAACAGCACCGGGAAGTTGGCCGAGGCCGCGATCGCGAAGGCCAGCGACACCATGAAGGCGACGTTCTGCTTTTCGAACGCGATACCCAGCAGCACCGCGATGATGCCCAGGCAGATGGTGGTGATCTTCGACACCTTCAGTTCGTTCGCGCTGGTGGCGTTGCCCTTCTTGAACACGGTGGCATACAGGTCGTGCGAGACCGCCGACGCGCCCGACAGGGTCAGGCCGGCCACCACCGCGAGGATGGTCGCGAACGCCACCGCCGAGATGAAGCCCAGGAACACGTCGCCGCCCACCGCTTGCGCCAGGTGCACCGCCGCCATGTTGTTACCGCCCAGCAGTGCGCCGGCGGCATCCTTGAAGGCCGGGTTGGTGCCGACCAGCACGATCGCGCCGAAGCCGATGATGAAGGTGAGGATGTAGAAGTAGCCGATCCAGGTGGTGGCCCACAGCACCGACTTGCGCGCTTCCTTGGCGCTCGGGACGGTAAAGAAGCGCATCAGGATGTGCGGTAGGCCGGCGGTGCCGAACATCAGCGCCATGCCGAACGAGATCGCCGATATCGGATCCTTGATGAAGCTGCCCGGACCCATGATCGAATCGCCCTTGGCATGCACTTCGGTCGCGGTCTGGAACAGCTTGGCAGGGCTGAAGTTGTATTGGGCCAGCACCGAGAACGCCATGAACGAGGCGCCCGACAGCAGCAGCACGGCCTTGATGATCTGCACCCAGGTGGTGGCGGTCATGCCGCCGAACAGCACGTACACCATCATCAGGATGCCGACCAGCACCACCGCGATCCAGTAGTCGAGGCCGAACAGCAGCTTGATCAGCTGGCCGGCGCCGACCATCTGGGCGATCAGGTAGAACGCCACCACCACCAGCGTGCCGGACGCCGCGAACACGCGGATCGGCTTCTGGGCGAAGCGGTACGAGGCCACGTCGGCGAAGGTGAAGCGGCCCAGGTTGCGCAGGCGCTCGGCCATCAGGAAGGTGATGACGGGCCAGCCGACCAGGAAGCCGATCGCGTAGATCAGGCCATCGAAGCCGTCCAGGAACACGGCGGCCGAGATACCCAGGAAGGACGCGGCCGACATGAAGTCGCCAGCAATCGCCAGGCCGTTCTGGAAGCCGGTGATGCCACCGCCGGCGGTATAGAAGTCGGACGCCGAGCGCGTCTTGGCGGCGGCCCACTTGGTGATGAACAGGGTGCCGACCACGAACACGGCGAACATGATGATCGCGGTCCAGTTGGTGGCTTGCTTGACGCCCTGGCCGAGGTCGGGGGCGGCGTGGGCGACGCCGGCTGCGGCCAGCAGGGCCACGGCGATCGGGGCAAAGGAGCGCATGCGGGGACGGGAGAAATGCATCATGCACCCACCTTGGCGCGGATCGCGTCGCTCAGGGCATCGTAGCGGCTGTTCGCGCGACGCACGTAGATACCGGTGATGAGAACGGTGAACAGGATCACGAACAGCCCGAGCGGGATGCCCCAGGTGATCACGCTGTCGCCGATGCGGGTGCCCATGAATTCCTTGTTGAACGCGACCAGCAGCGTGAAGCCGTAGTACACGATCATCATGGCCCAGGTGAGGGTCCAGCCGAACCGGGAGCGCGACGACTTGAGCTCCTGGTAATTGGGGTCGGCCTTGACCCGTTGGACGATATCTTCATTCATTGGTTTGTCTCCTGATTTTATGGTATTGCCAGCGGGCGAACCCGGGGTCCGCCCGTTACGGCTGAGACCCATGCTACGGGGATGGCCTTACCGCAATCTTACGTGGCAGTCATTTATTCAACCGTTTTGCGCCCACCTTCGACGTTTCAAACTGAAACACCCGGTTGCGGATGCACTACACTTGCACCATGACGACGTCCCGCCCCCCTGCTGCCCACGCCTCCGACGCCATCGACAAGCCGGTGATCTGGACCGTGTCGGTGTCGCGCCTGTCCGCATTGTTTCGCGACATTACGCTCGAATACGATCATCTGGCGTCGATCGAGCCGCTGCACTTCGGTTTCGACGAGGCCGCCCGCCACATCCGCGAACGGCTCGCCACCGAGCATTGCGACGTGGTCATCGCGGCCGGTTCCAACGCGGCCTGGCTCAAGGGCCGCGTATCGGTGCCGGTGGTGGCGGCCAAGGCCAGCGGTTTCGACGTGCTGCAGGCGCTGGCGCGCGCGCGCCGGGTGTCGCCGCGCATCGGCGTGATCAGCTACCAGGCGCCACTGCCCGAACTGGCCGGTTTCGCCGCCACCTTCGGCATCGCGCTGGCCCAGCGTACCTACGTCACGCGCGAGGATGCGCGCGCCACCGTGCACGAACTGAAAAAGGACGGCATCGAGGTCATCGTCGGCGCCGGCCTGATCACCGACCTGGCCGAGGAAGCCGGCTTGACCGCCGTCTTCCTGTATTCGGCCGCCTCGATCCGCTCGGCGTTCGACGACGCGCTCGAGCTGGCGCGCCTGACCCGGCTCGAATCGGAACGCGGCCGCGCCCGGCGGCCGGCCACGGTTCGGCAACGGGTGCGGCGCGGCCTCAACGATCTGCGCGGCGACTCACCGGCGATGGAGACCCTGCGCCAGCGCGTGGTGCTGTATGCGCGCTCGCCGGCCACGGTGCTGATCGAGGGCGAGACCGGCAGCGGCAAGGAACTGGTGGCGCAGGCCATCCACCGGGAAAGCCCGCGGCGCGGCGCCAACCGTCCATTCATCGCCGTCAATTGCGGGGCGATTGCCGAATCGCTGCTCGAATCGGAACTGTTCGGGCACGAAGAAGGCGCCTTTACCGGGGCGCGTCGCGGCGGCCACGCCGGGCTGTTCGAGGCGGCCGATGGCGGCACGCTGTTCCTCGACGAGATCGGAGAGATGCCGCTTGGCCTGCAGACGCGCCTGCTGCGCGTGCTCGAAGAGCGCGAGGTGATGCGGGTCGGCGGCACCCAGCCGCGCCCGATCGACGTGCGCGTGGTCAGCGCCACCCACTGCGACCTCGAGGCGCGGGTTGGCGAAGGACGTTTTCGCGCCGACCTGTTCTACCGGCTGGCGGTGCTGCGCCTGGCCGTGCCGCCCTTGCGCGCGCGGCCGCAGGACGTTGCCGCGCTGGCCGAATATGCGCTCAAGGGCGCGCTGGCGGCGCTGTCCGCGCGCCCGCATCCCAACCTGCATGCCGAACTGCACGCGTGCGCGCCGCTGCTGGCGGCCTATCCCTGGCCGGGCAATGTGCGCGAATTGCGCAATGTGATGGAACGGCTGGCGCTGTTCCTGGCGGCGGAGCCGCTGCAGGCGCTGACGCCGGGCTTCATCCTCTCGGTGGCGCCGGAACTGGCGCGCACCGGGGCGCCGGCCGCGCCGGCTGGCGCGCCCTCGCCTGCCGCTGCGCGCGAGTCGGTGACGGCGGTGCTGGCGCGCTTCGGCGGCCAGCGCGACCTGGCCGCGCGCCACCTGGGAATCAGCCGCACCACGTTGTGGCGCCGCCTCAGGTCCGAGCTGGCCCGCGGCTGACCGGGCACCGGCGCTGCCGCTGACACTGCAACTGCCACGTTAACAAAACTTTAAGTGTGTCAAAAGCATCCGCCGGAAAAACCCTTTATCATGATCTTTTACCCAGGCCTGGCGCCAACCGCGCCAGGGCGTCGTAGCACGCCGGTACGCGCGCGCGCCATCCCGCCCGCGCCTGCCGGCCCATCGGAGGCACTATGCAACATGCGTCGCAAGCTGCACTGTTTTCGCTGATCGGCGATACCCCGCTGGTGGAGGTGACCCGAATCGATACCGGACCCTGCCAGCTGTTCCTCAAGCTCGAATCGCAGAACCCCGGCGGCTCCATCAAGGACCGCATCGGCAAGGCCATGATCGAACAGGCCGAGCATGACGGCCACCTGCAACCGGGCGGCACCGTGGTCGAGGCCACCGCCGGCAATACCGGCCTGGGCCTGGCCCTGGTGGCGCGCATCAAGGGCTACCGCGTGGTGCTGGTCGTACCCGACAAGATGGCCGCCGAGAAGGTCCTGCACCTGAAGGCGCTCGGCGCCGAGATCCACCTGACCCGCTCGGACGTCGGCAAGGGCCATCCCGAGTACTACCAGGATGTCGCCGCGCGCCTGGCCAAGGACATCCCCGGCGCCTGGTTCGCCGACCAGTTCAACAATCCGGCCAATCCGCGCGCCCACGAAACCAGCACCGGCCCCGAAATCTGGGATCAGACCAACCACAAGCTCGATGCGATCGTGGTCGGCGTGGGGTCGTCGGGCACCCTCACCGGCCTGTCGCGCTTCTTCAAGAAGGCCCAGCCGCAGCTCGAATTCGTGCTGGCCGACCCGAAAGGCTCGATCCTGACCGAATACGTCGAGACCGGCCACGTGTCGCAGCAGGCCGGTTCGTGGGCGGTCGAAGGCATCGGCGAAGATTTCATCCCGTCCATCGCCGACCTGTCGCGCGTCAAGCACGCCTACAGCATCAGCGACGAGGAAAGCTTCGGCACCGCGCGCCTGCTGCTGCAGCGCGAAGGCATCCTGGGCGGTTCCTCGACCGGTACCCTGCTGGCGGCGGCGCTGCGCTACTGCCGCGCACAGACCCGCCCCAAGCGCGTGGTGACGTTCGTGTGCGACACCGGTACCCGCTACCTGAGCAAGGTCTACAGCGACGGCTGGATGGTCGACCAGGGACTGATCACGCGCCCGAAAACGGGCGACCTGCGCGACCTGATCGGGCGCCGCCACGACGCCGGCGAGGTAGTGACCCTGTCGCTTGAAGATACCTTGCTGACCGCTTTCAACCGCATGCGCAACGCCGACGTCCAGCAGTTGCCGGTGCTCGACGGCGCCGGGCGCCTTGCTGGCCTGATCGACGAATCCGACCTGCTGCACAAGGTGACCCAGTCGAACGCGCACTTCGGGACGCCGGTTTCCGGCACCATGACCACGCAACTGCAAACGCTGGCGCCGGGCGCCAGCATGGGCCAGCTGCGCGAGATCATCGACCGCGGCCTGACCGCCGTCATCGCCGACGGCAACCAGTTCTACGGCCTGATCACGCGCTACGACCTGCTCAATCACCTGCGAAGGAACCTCTCATGACAGAATCCAGGCACGACACCGAATTCAAACGCCATCTCGCCACCCGCGTGATCCACGGCGGCCAGTCGCCCGAACCCGCCACCGGCGCGGTGATGCCGCCCATCTTCGCCACCTCGACCTACCGCCAGGAGAGTCCCGGCGTGCACAAGGGCCTCGACTACGGCCGCTCGCACAACCCGACCCGCTGGGCGCTGGAGCGCTGCGTGGCCGACATCGAGGGCGGCCGCGCCGCCTTCGCCTTCGCCTCGGGCCTGGCCGCGATCGCGGCGGTGCTCGAACTGCTCCCCGCCGGCTCGCACATCGTGGCCGGCGACGACATGTATGGCGGCACCTACCGCCTGTTCGAACGGGTGCGGCGCGACAGCGCCGGCCATACCTTCAGCTACGTCGACCTGTCCGACCCGGACGCGCTGGCCGCGGCCATCACGCCGCACACGCGCATGGTATGGGTGGAAACGCCGACCAACCCGATGCTGAAGCTGGCCGACCTGACCGCGATCGCGGCCCTCTGCCACGCGCGCGGCCTCATCTCGGTATGCGACAACACCTTCGCCAGCCCGATCGTGCAGCGCCCGCTGGAGCACGGCTTCGACATCGTGGTGCACTCGACCACCAAGTACATCAACGGCCACTCGGACGTGATCGGCGGCGTGGCCGTGGTCGGCGCCGGCGACGGCCAGACCGGCCTGGCCGAGAAGCTCGGCTTCATCCAGAATTCGGTGGGCGCGATCCAGGGGCCGTTCGACAGCTTCCTGGTGCTGCGCGGGATCAAGACCCTGGCCCTGCGCGTGGAGCGCAGCAGCGCGAATGCGATGCTGCTGGCCTCGTGGCTGGAGCAGCAGCCGCAGGTACGCAAGGTGCACTACCCCGGCCTGGAGTCGCATCCCCAGCATGCGCTGGCGCGCAACCAGATGCATGGCTACGGCGGCATCGTCTCGATCGACCTCGACACCGACATCGACGGCGCACGGCGCTTCCTCGAAGCGTGCGAAGTGTTCACGCTGGCCGAAAGCCTGGGCGGCGTGGAGAGCCTGATCGAGCATCCGGCCCTGATGACGCACGCCAGCATCCCGCCCGAGCGGCGTGCAGAGCTCGGAATCGGCGATGGCCTGATCCGGCTGTCGGTCGGCATCGAGCACGTCGACGACCAGCGCGAGGATTTGCGGCGGGCGCTGGCGGCGATCTGATGTGTCGCCCTGCTTGACCCGCGCCGAACAGCGTGGGTGGACGGCTTGTCTGTCCACGCGTTCAACGGCTGCGTGCAGGTCGCCCGGCCATGCTGACGCTGGCTGGACGCGTGGACGGCAGAGCCGTCCACCCCACGGACGGCAGAGCCGTCCACCCCACGGACGGCAGAGCCGTCCACCCCACGGACGGTAGAGCCGTCCACCCCACGGACGGCAGAGCCGTCCATCCCACGGACGGCAGCGTTCAAACGGCGCCGGGGCCAATTCCCAGTTTGCCAGCTTGCCGGCACCGGTTGTACGCGTCGGCGGCGAAGCCGCACGACCCTACGCGGCGAATAGCCTCGGCGCCATCGGTGCCGCCAGCACATCGCGCAGCTTGAAGGTCGCCACCAGCGTGGACAACTCCGCCGCCTGCTCGCGCATCGAGGCGGCTGCTGCCGCCGCTTCTTCCACCATCGCCGCATTCTGCTGGGTCGACAAATCCATCTCGGCGATTGCCTGGCTGACCAGGCTCACGCCATCGGCCTGGCCGGCGCTGGCGGTGTGGATCTGGCCCAGAATGCCGGCCACCTCCTGCACGTGCTGCAGCACCGCGCGCATGGTCGAGCCGGCCGCTTCGGCGATGCCGGTACCGGCCTCGATCTCGTGCGACGATTCGCCGATCAGCTTCTTGATTTCCTTCGCCGCTCCCGCCGAGTGCTGGGCCAGGTTGCGCACCTCGCTCGCAACCACGGCGAAGCCGCGCCCTTCGCTGCCGGCGCGCGCCGCCTCCACGGCGGCATTGAGCGCCAGGATATTGGTCTGGAAGGCGATGCTGTCGATCATGCCGGTGATATCGACGATGCGCGCCGCCGAGGCCTTGATCGCGCCCATGCGCTCGACCAGCTGGGCGACCGCGTGCGCGCCCTCGAGGGCCACGCCGGACGCGGTCTGGGCCAGCGCGTTGGCCTGGCGCGCACTGGCATTGTTGCCGGCGATCGCGTCGCTCAGTTGTTCCATCGCGGTCACGGTCTGGCGCAGCGCGTCGGCCTGGCGTTCGGTGCGGTTCGACAGGTCCTGGTTGCCTTCGGCGATGTCATTCGAGGCCGCATCGATCGACCGGGCGCCATGCAACACCTGCGATACGGTGCTCGATACGCCACGCGTCATCCCGTTCAGGGCGTCGAACAGGCGCCCGATCTCGTCGCTGCGGCGGTGTTCGATGGTCGGACGCAGGTCCCCGTGTGCGACCTGCTCGGCCAGCAGCGCGGCCTGCTGCAGCGGCAGCACCAGATTGCGGCTCAGGGCCCAGGCCAGGGCGGCGGCAATCGCCAGCGCAGCCAGGCCCAGGCCGGACAGCAGCATTTTCGAGAAGCGCGAGGCGGCCGCCGACGCGTCCGCCAGGCGGTGGGCTTCGCTGGCTTCCTGGGCCAGCAGCGCCTCGAAGGCGCCGATCTTGGCCTTGTAGGCCGGTTCCCATTTGCTGGTCAGCAGTTGTTCGACCAGCTGGGTCTGGCCCAGGTCCTTGGCCTTGAACAGCGCATCCTGGATGGCGATCAATGCCGTTTTCAGGCGCGCGGCGTCCTTCAGCAGCGCATTCTCACGCTCCGACATCGGCAGCTGCGCCAGTTTTTCCTCGATGGCGGCGATGGTCTTGCGGCCCGCGGCCAGCTCGGCCAGGAAATAATCCGCCAGTTCCAGGCTATCGCTGCGGGCGATCGAGATGGCCCGCGATCCGTTGAGGCGCTCGATGCCGAGCAGGTCGGATACCAATTGCTGCTTGGCCAGCTTGTCGTCGACCAGATTGGACGTGATGACGTCGGCCGCGTGCATGCGCCATACCGCGACCGTGGTGATGATCGCCAGGACCAGGGAGAGAATGCCGAAGGCACCGATGAGTTTGGTGGAGGTGTTGAGCTGTGCGCGTCGCATTGCGATTCCGGTGGAAAGACATGTGCTTGCATTCTAGAAATGTTATATGACACCTCCATGAACTCACATTGCAGGAAATAGCATTGTTTTAATGAAAACTTGGTGTCGATTTCGACAAGAGCGTTGGTAGCTGCTGCGGGTCGTTCAAGCGCGTTGATATACGCTGGGGCTGGTTGAAGAACGTTATGAGTACGCTGCGGGTGGTTGAACGCGTTGGCGGGGGACCCGCCAACCCTACGGATTTGATGTAGCGGTCGGGATTCGACGTGGGCTGTTCAGAGGGCGTAAAAAAACCCGCGCCACGTGCGTGGGCGGGTTTTTCGGATCGGGGGCGCCTTGCGGCGCCCTTTCTTACTCGATCTCGACGGTCTCGGCCGGGGCCGGTGGCGGCGCGGTGTCGCCTTCCGGGAACTCGAGGACCACATCGTCCTTGTCGTTCAGGTCGACCGTGACGCGCCCGCCATTGGTCAGGCGACCGAACAGCAGCTCGTCGGCCAGCGCCTTGCGGATCAGGTCCTGGATCAGGCGCGACATCGGACGCGCGCCCATCGCCGGATCGAAGCCCTTGGCGCCGAGGAACTTGCGCAGCTTCTCGGTGAACACTGCCTCGACCTTCTTCTCGTGCAGCTGCTCTTCGAGCTGCATCAGGAACTTGTCGACCACGCGCAGGATGATGTCCTGGTCCAGCGCGCGGAAGCTGATGGTCGCGTCCAGGCGGTTGCGGAACTCCGGCGTGAACATGCGCTTGATGTCGGCCATCTCGTCGCCGGTCGCGCGCGAGTCGAGGAAGCCCAGCGAACGCTTGGTCAGGCTTTCGGCGCCCGCGTTCGTGGTCATGATGATGATCACGTTGCGGAAGTCCGCCTTGCGGCCGTTGTTGTCGGTCAGCGTGCCATGGTCCATCACCTGCAGCAGGATGTTGAAGATGTCCGGGTGGGCCTTCTCGATCTCGTCCAGCAGCAGCACCGTGTGCGGCTTCTTGGTGATGGCCTCGGTCAGGAGGCCGCCCTGGTCGAAGCCGACGTAGCCCGGCGGCGCGCCGATCAGGCGCGACACGGCGTGACGCTCCATGTACTCGGACATGTCGAAGCGCACCAGCTCGATACCCAGGATGAAGGCCAGCTGCTTGGCGACCTCGGTCTTGCCGACGCCGGTCGGACCCGAGAACAGGAACGAGCCGATCGGCTTGTCGGTCTTGCCCAGGCCGGCGCGCGCCATCTTGATCGCGGCCGACAGCGCCTCGATCGCCGGGTCTTGCCCGAACACGACGTTGCGCAGGTCGCGGTCGATCGTCTGCAGCTTGCTGCGGTCGTCCTGGTTGACCGTTTGCGGGGGAATCCGCGCGATCTTCGCGATGATGTCCTCGATCTCGGCCTTGCCGATGGTCTTCTTCTGCTTGGACTTCGGCAGGATGCGCTGCGCTGCGCCGGCTTCGTCGATCACGTCGATCGCCTTGTCGGGCAGGTGACGGTCATTGATGAAGCGCGCCGCCAGCTCGGCCGCGGTGGACAGCGCCGAGGCCGAATACTTGACGCCGTGGTGTTCTTCGAAACGCGACTTGAGGCCGCGCAGGATCTGCACGGTCTGCTCGACGGTCGGCTCGTTGACATCGACTTTCTGGAAGCGGCGGCTCAGGGCGTGGTCTTTCTCGAACACGCCGCGGAACTCGGTGAACGTGGTCGCGCCGATGCACTTGAGCTGGCCGTTGGCCAGCGCCGGCTTGAGCAGGTTCGAGGCGTCGAGCGTACCGCCCGAAGCCGAACCGGCGCCGATGATCGTGTGGATCTCGTCGATGAACAGGACGCCGTTCGGGGTGTCCTTGATCTGCTTGAGCACGGCCTTCAGGCGCTGCTCGAAGTCGCCCCGGTACTTGGTGCCGGCCAGCAGCGCGCCCATGTCGAGCGAGAACACGACCGCGTTCTGCAGGATCTCGGGCACGTCTTCCTGGACGATGCGCCAGGCCAGACCTTCGGCAATGGCGGTCTTGCCCACGCCGGCCTCGCCCACCAGCAGCGGATTGTTCTTGCGGCGGCGGCACAGGATCTGGATCACGCGGTCGACTTCTTCCTCGCGCCCGATCAGCGGATCGATCTTGCCATCGGCGGCCTGCTTGTTGAGGTTGGTCGTGAACTGGTCGAGCGGCGACTCTTTCGCCTGGCCTTCGACCTGCGCTTCTTCCACGCCTTCGGACGCCTTGGCGGTGTCCATCTGCTGGTCCTTGCGCACGCCGTGCGAGATGAAATTGACGACGTCGAGACGGGTCACGCCCTGCTGGTGCAGGTAGTAGACGGCGTGCGAATCCTTCTCGCCGAAGATCGCCACCAGCACGTTGGCGCCGGTCACTTCCTTCTTGCCATTGGACGCGGACTGCACGTGCATGATGGCGCGCTGGATCACACGCTGGAAGCCGAGGGTCGGCTGCGTGTCGACTTCGCCCGTGCCGGGCACGGTCGGGGTGTTATCGCCAATAAAGTTAGTCAGGGTCTTGCGCAGGTCTTCGATATTGACCGCGCACGCACGCAGGACTTCGGCGGCAGATGGATTGTCGAGCAGTGCCAGCAGCAGGTGTTCAACGGTAATGAACTCGTGCCGCGCCTGGCGCGCCTCGACAAAGGCCATGTGTAGGGATACTTCAAGTTCCTGCGCAATCATACTTCCTCCATCACGCACTGCAGGGGATGCCCGGCCTTGCGCGCATGCGTTAAGACAAACTCCACTTTGGTACACGCTATATCTTTGGAAAACACCCCGCACACCCCTTTACCATGGCGGTGCACCGACAGCATGATCTGGGTAGCGGTCTCGCGATCCTTGTTGAAGTATTCCTGGATCACGGCGACCACGAACTCCATCGGCGTGTAGTCATCATTCAGTAACGCCACCTGGTACAGCGGGGGCGGTTTGACGGTCTGCCGCTCGAGCAGCTGTTCAGTATCGTGCTTCGTTGCCATGGGCTTATTCTAATACGTCCGAGGTTGGTGCCAAGCGTAAACATCAGCTCGTTTTCTAGTGTTTCCATCTTACGCGTTTTCGGATATTTGCGCAGATGGCGTTCCGATTGCGAAAATCAAGACCCCCGTGCTTTATGTCATCTGGTTATGGTTGGAAAATTTGACAATCGGCACGCAAAACCCCTTGACTTGGATGATTATTCCACCAACAATGCAGTTATTGACATTGTACTTATGTGCTTGTTGATACGAAGTGAGCAGACTGAGGAGGGGGCAAGAAGCTTCTTGCTTTTATGGCTCGTGTGATTTGTTTAAAATTTGAAGGTTCTTTATGGCAACTGGTACTGTTAAGTGGTTCAATGATTCCAAAGGCTTTGGCTTCATCACTCCTGATGATGGCGGCGAAGATCTGTTCGCGCACTTCTCCGCAATCAACATGAACGGTTTTAAGACCCTTAAAGAAGGTCAAAAAGTGCAATTCGAAGTCACGCAAGGCCCTAAAGGCAAGCAAGCTTCCAACATCCAGGGTAACTGATCGGTTCCCTCCCCGGAAGCAAGGAACCCCGCCCAGCGGGGTTTTTTTTCGTCTGGCTTACAATGGCGGATTGCACTTGCTTCCACACCCCGGCCCGTCCGGCTCTCCGCTTCCCATGCCCCTGATTCTTTTCAATAAACCGTTCCAGGTCCTGTGCCAGTTTTCGCCGCAGGATGGACGCGAATCGCTCGCCGATTACCTCGACATCCCCGGGATCTACCCGGCCGGCCGCCTCGACGCCGACAGTGAAGGCCTGATGCTGCTCACCGACGACGGCAAGCTGCAGCACAAGATCGCCCATCCCGACCACAAGGAAGCCAAGACCTACCTGGTGCAGGTCGACGGCGTGCCCGACGCGGACGCGCTGGCGCGGCTGCAGGCGCCGCTCGACCTGGGCGACTTCGTGACCAAGCCATGCCGCGCGGTGCGCATCGCCGAACCCGACTGGCTGTGGCCACGCAACCCGCCGATCCGCACCCGCCAGGACAAGCCGACCGGCTGGATCGCGATCACGCTCGAAGAAGGCAAGAACCGCCAGGTGCGCCGCATGACGGCCGCGGTGGGCCTGCCCACGCTGCGCCTGGTGCGCAGCAGTATCGGGCCGTTTTCGCTGGCGACGCATCCATTGATGCCGGGCGAACACATCGAAGTACCGGCATCCGCATTGCGCTGATAAAAAAACCCGCCGACCTGACGGTACGGCGGGTTTTTCCTGACTATCCCGAATGACATCTGGAAACAGCCTTTGAACACGTAGGGTTGGCCTGGGCGGCCCCGCGGCTCTCCCGCCAACGCGTTCAGCCAGCTGCAATCGACCCGTGGGTGCGCGCACCGCTCGAACGCGTCGGCGGCAAAGCCGCCAACCCTACGAATACCTCACATCAGGCGACCGATTCCAGCGCCGCGTTGAAGGTCGGGCTTGGACGCATCACGGCTTTCACCTTGGCCTCGTCCAGCTTGTAGTAGCCGCCGATATCGGCCGGCTTGCCCTGCACTTCCAGCAGTTCCTGCACGATCTTCGCTTCGTTGTCGGCCAGGGTCTTGGCCAGCGGCGCGAAAGCGGCTGCCAGGGCGGCGTCGCCGGTCTGCGCGGCCAGTTCCTGGGCCCAGTACAGCGACAGGTAGAACTGGCTGCCGCGGTTGTCGAGCTCGCCGGTCTTCGGCGATGGCGACTTGCGGTTGTCCAGCAGGCGGCCGGTGGCGGCGTCCAGGGTCTGGGCCAGCACCTTGGCTTGCGCGTTGCCGGTCTTGAGTCCCAGGTCTTCCAGCGACACCGCCAGCGCCAGGAACTCGCCCAGCGAATCCCAGCGCAGGTGGTTTTCTTCGGTCAGCTGCTGCACGTGTTTCGGCGCCGAGCCGCCCGCACCGGTTTCGTACATGCCGCCACCGGCCATCAGCGGCACGATCGACAGCATCTTGGCGCTGGTGCCCAGTTCCATGATCGGGAACAGGTCGGTCAGGTAGTCGCGCAGGATGTTGCCGGTCACCGAGATGGTGTCCAGGCCGCGCGAGACGCGCTCGAGCGTGAAGCGCATCGCGCGCACCTGCGACATGATCTGGATGTCCAGGCCGCTGGTATCGTGATCCTTGAGGTAGGTCTTGACCTTCTTGATCAGTTCATTCTCGTGCGGACGGTACGGGTCGAGCCAGAACACGGCCGGCATGCCCGAGTTGCGCGCGCGCGTCACGGCCAGCTTGACCCAGTCGCGGATCGGCGCGTCCTTGACCTGGCACATGCGCCAGATGTCGCCGATCTCGACGTTCTGGCTCATCAGGACTTCGCCGGTGGCGATGTCGGTGATGTTGGCCACGCCGTCTTCGGCGATCTCGAAGGTCTTGTCGTGCGAACCGTATTCTTCGGCCTGCTGCGCCATCAGACCGACGTTCGGCACCGTGCCCATGGTCTTCGGATCGAAGGCGCCATGCCATTTGCAGAAGTTGATGATTTCCTGGTAGATGCGGGCGAAGGTGCTCTCCGGGATGACCGCTTTCACTTCTTTCAGGCGGCCGTCGGCGCCGTACATCTTGCCGCCGGCGCGGATCATGGCCGGCATCGACGCGTCGACGATCACGTCGTTCGGCGAGTGGAAGTTGGTGATGCCCTTGGCCGAGTCGACCATGGCGAGCTCTGGACGGTGTTCCTGGCAGGCGTGCAGGTCGCGGATGATTTCTTCGCGCTGCGAGGCCGGCAGGTCGGCGATCTTGTTGTACAGGTCGGCCATGCCATTGTTGACATTGATGCCGAGGCTGTCGAACAGGGCGCCGTGCTTCTCGAACGCTTCCTTGTAGAACATGCGCACGCAGTGGCCGAACACGATCGGGTGCGACACCTTCATCATGGTTGCCTTGACGTGCAGCGAGAACAGCATGCCGGTGTCGTGCGCGTCCTGGATCTGCTGTTCGTAGAACGCCAGCAGCGCCTTGCGGCTCATGAACATCGAATCGATGATCTCGCCGTCCTGCAGCGCCACTTTCTGCTTCAGCACGATGGTCTGGCCGCTCCTGGTGACCAGTTCCATCTTGACGTCGCGCGCGCCCGAGATGGTCATCGATTTCTCGCCGTGGTAGAAGTCGCCGCCGGTCATGTGCGACACGTGGGTGCGCGACGCCTGCGACCATGGGGCCATCGAGTGCGGGTTCTTGCGTGCGTACTCCTTGACGGCGCGCGGGGCGCGGCGGTCCGAGTTGCCTTCACGCAGGACCGGATTCACGGCCGAGCCGATGCACTTGCCGTAGCGCGCCTTGATGGCTTTTTCTTCGTCGGTCTTCGGGTCCGACGGGTAGTCCGGCAGGTTGTAGCCCTTGCCTTGCAATTCCTTGATCGCGGTGGTCAGCTGGGTGACCGAGGCGCTGATGTTCGGCAGCTTGATGATGTTCGCGTCCGGCTGCAGGGTTTTCTTGCCCAGTTCGGCCAGCGCATCCGGCACGCGCTGTTCCGGGGTCAGGTTTTCAGGGAAAGCGGCCAGGATGCGGGCGGCGACCGAGATGTCGCTCTGCTCGACGCGAATGCCGGCTGGCTTGGTGAAGGTGCTGACCACAGGCAGGAAGGCGTGGGTCGCCAGCAGCGGCGCCTCGTCGGTCAGGGTATAGATGATGGTCGGATCACTGCTCATGCACATTTTCCTCGGTTGTCGCGAATTCGCGATTCTTATCCTCAATAACGACCCTGGCCATGGCCTGGGCGCACCGCGCTAACGCCGGACATTCTACCCCTTCCCTTGCCGGAAGACGGCCCGAATCGCAAGCGGGCGTCTTGCCCTGCCTGCCGTCCCGCGCGCACTCTCAAGTCTTCTATAAGACATAAGACGCGCCATATTATGCCCGACCTTTGGCGGGGGTGCCAGTTTTAAGTGTTCGTCAAGGTTGCCGATGCCCCTGCATGAAGCGAGCGCCCAAGCAAAAAAACCCGCCGGGGATGAACGCCGGGCGGGTCTTTCCAACTGCACAGAACTTGCTGTCGCGACGCACAGGGCGCCGCGGCACACGCTCGTTTAGGCCGACAGTGCCTTCAGGGCAGCTGCCAGACGGCTCTTGTGGCGAGCAGCCTTGTTCTTGTGAATGATTTTCTTGTCAGCGATGCTGTCGATTTTCGACACGGACTGCTGGAAGATGGTGGTCGCGGCAGCCTTGTCGCCAGCCTGGATGGCTTTACGGACGGCCTTGATTGCGGTGCGCAGGGTCGAACGCTGCGACGAGTTGTGAGCGTTTTGCTTAACTGCTTGACGAGCGCGTTTGCGCGCTTGTGCGGTATTTGCCATGGAATTTCCTAAATCGGGGTCAAGTTGCGTTTGCAAACATTAGCGACTATCAAACCGGCGCCTGGCGAAGCTTGCTTGCCTGCCCAACGATCAGTGTCTGCTAACAGAATTCAGTACAGCCCACGATTATAGCGAAGCTTTCAATCGATGGCAATTTATCGTTCAAAGATTGTCACGTTTGCACCCGTGGGCGAGGTGTTGCACAAGTATAATCTCGCGCCATGAACCTGCTCAGAACCCTCGCCGCCATCTCTAGCATGACGATGCTGTCACGCGTCACCGGCCTGCTGCGCGAAAGCCTGTTCGCGCGCGCCTTCGGCGCCTCGGCGTATACCGACGCCTTCATCATCGCCTTCCGCCTGCCGAATCTGCTGCGCCGCCTGTTCGCGGAAGGCGCCTTCTCGCAGGCCTTCGTGCCGATCCTGTCCGAGTACAAGACCCGCCATGGCGACGCCGCCACCAAGTCGCTGGTCGACCATGTGGCCACCGCGCTGATCTGGGCCACGGTACTGACCAGCATCGTCGGCATCGTCGGCGCCCCGCTCCTGATCACCATGCTGGCCGGCGACCTGCGCGACACGCCCGGCGCCTTCGACGCCTCGGTGGTGATGACGCAGATGATGTTCCCGTACATCGCCTGCATGTCGTTCGTGGCCCTGGCTGGCGGCATCCTGAATACCTGGCGCCAGTTCAAGATCCCGGCCTTCACGCCGGTGCTGCTCAACCTGTCCTTCATCTTCGCGTCGCTGGTGCTGGTCAACTACCTCGAACAGCCGATCTACGCGATGGCGATCGCGGTGTGCGTCGGCGGCCTGCTGCAGGTGGCGATCCAGATCCCGTCCCTGGTGAAGATCGGCATGCTGCCGCGCATCTCGATGAATCCCTTGACCGGCCTGCGCGATGCCGGCGTGCGCCGCATGCTGCAGAAGATGGGCCCGGCCGTGTTCGCGGTCTCGGCGGCCCAGATCAGCCTGCTCATCAATACCGGCATCGCCGCCAGCATCGCCGCCGGCGCCGTCTCGGCGCTGCAGTATGCCGACCGGCTGATGGAATTCCCGACCGCCATGCTGGGCGTGGCGCTGGGCACCATCCTGCTGCCATCGCTGTCGAAGGCCAACAGCGAAGGCAATACGGATGAGTACATGTCCCTCCTGAACTGGGGGCTGCGCCTGACCTTCCTGCTGGCGCTGCCGGCGGCGGTCGGCATGGCGACCCTCGCCACGCCGATGATCGCCACGCTGTTCCATTACGGGAAGTTCGACGACGCGGCCCTGGCCAACTCGGCGCTGCCCCTGACCGCCTACAGCGCCGGCCTGCTCGGCATCATCCTCGTGAAGATCCTGGCGCCGGCCTTCTATGCGCGCCAGGACGTCAAGACCCCGGTGCGCATCGCGCTGCTGGTGCTGGTCGCGACCCAGCTGATGAACGTGCTGTTCGTCTGGGTGCTGGACTTCGGCGTGGCCGGCCTGGCGCTGTCGATCGGCCTGGGCGCCTGCATCAACGCCACCTGCCTGTACATCGGCCTGCGCCGGCGCGGCATCTATACCCCCCAGCCGGGCTGGCTGGCGTTCTTCGCCAGGCTGGCGATCGGGGTGGCGGTACTGGGCGCGGTGGCCTGGTTCTCGCAGGCGCAGTTCGACTGGGCCGCGATGAAGGCCACGCCGGGGCTGCGCATCGCCGTACTGATGGCGATCATCGTCGGCAGTGCGTTCGCCTACTTCGCCGTGCTGGCCGCGCTGGGGTTCCGGCCGCGCGACTTCCGCCGCCGCGCCGCCTGAACGGTGTCAGCGGATGGTGGGCAGGAGCGCCGGCGCCTGTTCGGGCGGCTGCTCCGGTGATTGTTCCGGCGCCGGTTCGGCGGGCGGTTCGGCCGCCTCTTCCCTTTGGGCTGGCGGCGCGGTGGCGCCGGCAGATTCGGGGTCGGGCACCGGCACCGGCTCGGGGACCGGCTCTTGTGGCTCTTGCTGCTCCTGCTGTTCTTGCGGCTCCTGCTGTTCTTGCGATTCCTGCGACTCCTGCGACGGCGCGGCCGGCGCCGGCGCGATCGCCCCAGGCGCTGGCGCGGCAGCCGGAGGCGTCGCCGCACCCGGCTGGCGCTGCACGCCGGCCGGGCTGACGCTCAGGTCGCGCGCCGTGAAGCGCCACTCTGCGATCTTGTCCTTGTTGTCCAGCCCACGGAAGCGGCTGTCGAAATTGCCGACCTTGAGCGGCGCGGCCTGCGACAGGCTGTGGATCGCCACCACGCCGGTCTGCCCGCCACCCAGAAATTCGATGCCCCACTCGGCCTTGCCGGTCAGCGGATCGACGAAGATCTTGCGCAGGTGGCGCCGCACGCCGGGCGTGCGCGGGTCTTTCAACAGTTCCTTGAGCGAGGGCGGATACGGCGTGGCGCCGGGCGGCGTGGCCGCCGCGTAGCTGTCCAGCGCCGCGCTGAAGGCAGCGCCGATGTCCAGCAATTCCTCTTCGGCGGCGGCGCGCTGCAGCAGCGCGCCGACCTTCAGCGTGGCCGCGCCGACCAGGCCGATGATCGTGACGAACACGATCAGGCCAAGATACGTGAAGCCGGCCTGGCGCCGCCGCATCGCTACCACTCCAGATAAGCCCGGCCGCGCCGGTCGTTGCCCGGCGCCCCGCTGCGCAGGTTGGCGAAGCCGCCCTGCTCTCCCTCTGATGGGGCCTCGAGGATCCAGGTCTCGCGGCTCTCGGTGACCGGGTCGTAGGGAATCTCGCGCAGGTATTTCGCTTCCACCAGCTGCTCGAGCGACTCGGGATAGCGTCCGGTATCGGACCGGTACTGGTCGACGATCGCACGCGTGTTGCGCAGATTGTCGGCCAGGATGGTCTCTTTCGCGCCGTCGATGCTGGGGAAGAAGCGCGGCACGGCCAGCGTCAGCAGCAGCGCGATGATGCCCAGTACCACCAGCAGTTCGATCAGGGTAAAGCCGCGGGGTTTGCGCATGCTGCTCACCATTTGTTGTACGGGATGCCGTTCAGGCCCACCCGCTCCGAGGTCGTGTACACGTCATAGACATCGTCGCCCTCCTTCGGTTCGTCCGGCTCGCTGGCGTAGCTGCGCTTGCCCCAGGTGGCGGCGTCCTCCAGATCGGCGTCGCGGTTGAACGGGTCGCGCGGCAGGCGCCGCAAGAAGTAGATCTTGGCGCTCTTGGTGCTGCGCAGGTCGGGCACGCCTTCCACCAGCAGTTCCAGCCGCGCCGGATAGCCGCTGGCGTCGGCCGCCTTGGTCACCCGCCCCTCGTCGGCCGCCTTTTTATAGGCGTCCAGGCCCTGCCGGATCTCGCGCAGCGCGCGCCGCAGTTCCTGCTCGTCGCGCCGCTGCACCGTCACTTCGGCCACCGGCAGCACCAGGGTGCCGAGCAGGCCGAGGATGGCCAGCGTGACCAGCAGCTCGATCAGCGTGAAGCCGCGTGCGCCAAGGGATGTCATCGCTGTTGCGGCAGCGGCGCCTGGGGCGGATTGACGCCCGGTGGATAGGCCACCGGCGTGACATCGACCGCTGCATCCTCGGGCGCCGCCGGTGGAATCGCCGCGGGCACCGGCACCGGTGTCGCGGAGGGTGGCGGGGTCGATGGCGGCGAACCCAGTTGCGGGGTCGCCGGCAAGGCCGACGGCGGCACCGAGTAGCTCGGCAACGGATCGACCGGCGCCGGCGCCGGTGCCGCCGGCGCGCCCGGTGCGGCCGGGGCCGCGACCTGCGCCGGCTGCGGCGCGGCCACCTGGACCCGCACGACATTGTCGGGACGGCGGCGGAAGCTCGATTCGGTACCGGCGCCGAACTCCGACTGCGCGGCCGGCGGGCGCTGCACCGTGCGCACGATGCGCGGCGTGATCGACAGCACGATCTCGGTCTTGTCGGACTGGTCGCGCTGGCTGCCGAACAGGCGGCCGACGATCGGCAGGTCGCCCACACCCGGCACCTTGCTGCCGCTGCTGCGGTCTTCGTTGCTGATCAGGCCAGCCAGCACCTGGTTCTCGCCATCCTTCAGTTGCAGCAGCGTGGCCGCCGAGCGGGTGCCGATGCGGTAGGCCACGCTGCCGCTCTGGGTCGTCACCGACTCGCCCAGCGTGCTCACTTCGAGCGAGATGCGGATCCCGACCTCGTTGTTCAGGTAGATGGTCGGCTCGACGTTCAGCGTCAGGCCGACGTCGATGTAGTTGATGTTCTCGGACGCGAAGCCGCCCACGCCGGTCGACACGGTGGCCGAGATGTTCGGGATCTTGTCGCCGATGACGACCTTGGCTTTTTCCTTGTTGCGCACGCGGATGCGCGGATTGGCCAGCGTGGTGGTGTCGCCGTCGGTCTTGTTGGCGTCGAGGCGGGCGCCGATGGAACCGACCGAAATCGTGCGGCTGTTCAGCAGCCGCAGGTCGTCGATCGTCATGCGGGTGCCGCCGATCGTCTCCAGCGGCGCGAACGTGAGCCCGGTCGGCCAGGCGATGCCCAGGTCCATCGCGCTGCTGCGGCGAATCTCCAGCACTTCGACGTCGAGCATGACCTCGGGCTCGGGCACGTCCTGCAGCGCCACCAGCTGGGTCGCGATGCGGATCGCTTCCGGGTTGTCGCGCAGGATCACCAGGTTCAGCTTCTCGTCGACCACCACGTCGCGCGCCTTCAGGATGGTCTTGAAGGTGTTGGCGATGCTCTTGGCCTCGGCGTTCGCCAGGAAGAAGGTCTTGACCGTCATCTCCTGGTATTCGCGCAGCTTGGTCGCCACGTTCGGATAGATCAGGATGGTATTGCCGTCCATGACCTGGCGCTCGAGCTGGTTGGTCATCAACAGGTAGTAGATCGCCGCCTCCACCGTGCTGTTCTTCAGGAAGATCGAGGTGCGGGTGTCGGCCTTGACGTCCTTGTCGAAGATGAAGTTCAGGCCCGAATGGCGCGCGATGATCTCGAACACCTGCTTCAGGGGCGCGTCGCGAAACTCCAGGCTGATCGGTTTGCGGTAAACCGCGGCCAGCGCCGCCTGGCCGGTTGGCTGGGCCGCGGCCTGCTCGTCGACCTGCAGCAGCAACTGGCGCGCCGCCTCGTGTCCGGGACGCTCGGTCAGCACCGCGGCCAGCTTCTGGCGCGCCGCATCGAGTTCGCCCGCCTCGACCGCGGCGCGCGCCTCCGCCAGCAGCGCCGCGTGGCGGCGCTCGGCTTCGATCTGGCGCAGGCCGGCCCGGGCGCGGTCGCTGCCCGGGTCGAGCGCCAGCACGCGCCGGTATTCCTGGCCCGCCAGGCCGGTGTCGCCATCGGCCAGCGCGCGGTCGCCCGCGTCCAGCATGCGCAATCCGGCGGCGTCGCGCGCGCGCAGCCAGGCCGCCTTGTAGACCGGGTTGTGCGGGTCGGCCGCCAGCGCTTCCTGGTACTTGGCCAGGCCGGCCCCGACCTGGTCCTGGGCCACCAGCGCATTGCCCTCCCGGAAGGCCTGCTGGGCCGCGCAACCGGCCAGCAGCAGCGGCAACGCCAGCAGCGCGAGGCCACGAATCCTGATACGAACCATCAGTCGAATACTCCAATATTGAGCTGCTGGACCTGGTCCAGCGGCAGGTAAGTCAGGATCAGCGTCGGCGGACGGATCGCGTCGACGCGGTAGGCGCCGTCGATCGTCATGCCGTCACGCACCAGGTAGGTCTGGCTGCCGCGCGCCAGGTAGATTTCCAGCACGCCGTCCTGCAGCGACTTGCCGATATACGTGAACGGCAGCGGCGGCGCCATCGGCGGTGGCGGCGGTGGCGGGGGTTCGTTCGACGGCGGCGGCGGCGGCGGGGTCCAGTCCTGGCGCCCGAACAGGCCCTGGGCGCCTTCGCCGAAGCGCTCGCCCTCGGCGCCGATCAGGGTCTCGCGCGGCGCCAGCCGGGCGATCGACAGGTCGTCCGCCGGTTTCGCCACGGCGGCCGGCGCCGGTGCCGACGCCGGGGCAGCGGCGCGCGGCGCGGCAGCGGCGACGCGCTCGACCGGTTCGGCGATCGGGGACTCGGGCGTGGTGTCGCCGAAGACCACCAGTCCGGCGGCCAGCGCCAGCGCGGCGCCCATGGCCATGTGGCGCGGCTTCATGGCGCGGCTCCCGGTGCAAGGTAGAAGGTCAGGCGCAGGCGCGCCTCGACGCCGGCATCATTCACGCTGTCGCGCCGGAACGCGACGTCGTCGAGCGAGGCGTGCGGCAGCGCGCGCAGCACGTCCATTGCGAACTGCCAGATCGCGCCATAGCTGCCGCGCACCGGCAAATTTACCTGGTAGGTGACCACGCCGGCGTTGCGGTCCTGGGCGCTGCGGTATTCACCCTGCTCCAGCGTCAGGCCATGGCGCGCCGCCAGCGCGAACACTTCCTCCAGTTGACGCGGGGTGCCGCGCCGCTCGCCCAGCGTGGCGCGGAACAGTTCCAGGTTCTGGTCGCTGCTGGGCGGCGCCGCCCTGGGTGCGGGGCGCGGCGGCAGCGGTGCGCGTGCAGCGCTGCGGGCAGCCTCGAACTGTCGGTCCAGGTCGCGGCGCGCCGGAATCAACGCCACCTGCGCGGCGGCGCCGGCCAGCAACAGCAGGATGACCAGGGTCACCAGCGGGTCGATGCGCCGCAGCAGCAGGCGCGCGCGCAGCAGGAAAGCGGCCGGCGTCATGGCGTCCCCCAAGTTGCGCTGATCTGGAAGCGCAGCGGCCGGTTCGGGTCCTGCTGCATCACTTCGTGACGCGTCAATACCACGCTGCTGAACCACTCCTCGGCCTGCAGGCGTGCCACGTAGGCCAGCATGTCGTCGCTGTTCTTCGCCTCGGCGCTGATGCGCACGGTGCGGCGCTTCGCGTCCGGGTCCAGCGCCAGCAGCGCCACGTTGTCCGGCGTGGCCGCGCTCAAGGCCCCGGCCAGGTCACGCCACGGCAGGTTCAGCTGCAGCACGGCGGCATTGACGGCGCTGGCCTGGGCCGGCGTCAGGTTGGCCTTCGGCGCGGCGGCCTGCGCCACGACCACCGGCGGCGGTGCGCTGCGCGCGGCCAGCGCTGCCTGCAGCGCGGCCAGTTCTTCCTTCTGTTCCAGGTAGTGCTGTCCGGCCAGCAGCGCCGGAACACACAGCGCCAGTACCGCCGGCACGACGAATGCCAGGTGCGGCGGCGCGCGAAACAGCGTGCGGCGCAGGCCGGGCGGCGCGAAATCGATGCGGGTGCGCTTCATGTCCGCACTCCCGTGCGCGCCAGCAGGGCCAGATCCGACCAGCCGTCATGGCTGCCCTGTTCGAGCAGGCTGCAGGCAAAGGCCAGGCGCCCCGGGCTGCTGGCCCAGGCGGCTGGCGCGGCGCCGCACAGCTGCAGCCGTTCGGGACGCGCGATGCCGACCCGCAGCGCCTCGCGCGCCACGTGGGCGGCCAGCCAGTCGCGGTCGGCGCCGGGCGGCACCGGCGCGGTGCGCACCGCCGCCAGCCGCGCGCCGTCGTAGGCGACCAGCGACAGTACGCCGCCTGCCACATGGCCGAACCAGGCCTTGGGGCGGCGCGCGCGGCGCCAGCCATTCATCGAGGCCACCAGTTGTGGGCTGGCTTCGACCAGGTGAAAGCGGTGTTCGCGCGCGGCCGCCTGCAAGCCGTCCAGCAGCGTGTGCGGAACGGCGGCGGCCAGGAACGGATTCACCGCATCCCAGTCGGCGCCGATGCGCCATTCGGCGGCATTGGCGCCGAACAGATGCTGGAAGCGCAGCGTGGCGGCGGCCTGCAGATCGCCCAGGCGGGTGGCGCCGGCCGGCGGCGCGACCTGCCACAGGCGCGCCAGGTCGTCGGCCAGCACGACCGACACCGGCCAGCCCTTGACCGCGACATTGGCGAACAGCGCGCGCAGGCCGGGCGCCAGCGCGTCGGGGGCGAACAGGTCGAGCGGATGCTCGGCCAGCAGCACCGGCGCGCCGCCGAACAGGCGGTCGACCCGGACCAGGGCCAGGCCGGCCGGCGCAACGCCCAGGCGCAGCACCTGCCCGAGGCGGGTGGAAGCGAGCAGTTTACGCATGCAGGGTCACCCGCTTGATTTCGTCGAGGGTGGTGGCGCCGCGCCGCACCAGTTCCAGCGCCGCCAGGCGCAGGCTGCGGGTGCCGTTGGCGTGGGCCGCGGCCTTGATGCGGCGGATCGGCTGCTTGTCGACGATCAGCTCGCGGATCTCGTCGTTCAGGGTCAGGATCTCGGCGATCGAGCGCCGGCCCTTGTAGCCGGTGCCGCGGCAGTCGCCGCAGCCGCGCCCGCGCATGAACAGGAAGTCGGCGACTTCCGCGCGCTCGAGGTGGGCGGAGGCGAGTTCGGCGTCGCTCGGGTCGTGCTGCTCGCCGCAGTGCGGGCAGTTCATGCGGATCAGGCGCTGGGCCCAGATGCCGTTCAGCGCCGACACGAAGGCATACGGGTCGATCCCCATGTGGGTGAAGCGGCCGAACACGTCGAACACGTTATTGGCGTGGACGGTGGTCAGTACCAGGTGGCCGGTCAGCGCCGACTGCACCGCGATCTCGGCGGTCTCGCGGTCGCGGATCTCGCCGACCATGATCTTGTCGGGATCGTGGCGCAGGATCGAACGCAGCCCCTTGGCGAAGGTGAGTCCCTTCTTTTCGTTGACCGGGATCTGCAGGATGCCGGGCAGCTGGTATTCGACCGGGTCTTCGATGGTGATGATCTTTTCGCGGCCGTTGTGGATCTCGGTCAGCGCCGCGTACAGCGTGGTGGTCTTGCCCGAGCCGGTGGGACCGGTCACCAGCAGCATGCCGTAGGCTTCCTGGGCCAGCTGGCGCAGCGTCACCAGCGATGGCGCATCGAAGCCGAGCGCTTCCAGCGTGAGCGAACCATACGATTCGATCATGGCGCGCTTGTCCAGGATACGGATCACGGCGTCTTCGCCATGAATGCTCGGCATGATCGACACGCGCAGGTCGATGTCGCGCCCGCCCGCCTCGACCCGGAAGCTGCCGTCCTGCGGCACGCGCCGTTCGGCGATATCGAGTTCGGCCAGCACCTTCAGGCGCGAGATGATGTGTTCGGCCAGCTCGATGCCGCCAACCGTGGTGGCATGATCGAGCACGCCGTCGACCCGGTACTTGACGGCCAGCCCGCCGGCCGTGCTTTCCAGGTGGATGTCCGAGGCGCCGGCCTTCAGGGCGTCGTACAGGGTCGAGTTGACCAGCTTGACGGCCGGGCTGCCCGATTCGGACACCGAGGCGAACGACAGCACCGTGCCGGCCTTGCCGTCGCGGCGTGCGTCGCCGGCGCCGCCCACCAGCGAATCGACGGCGCGCGCCGATTCTTCCTGTTTCGACAGGTAGGCCTGGATATCGGCCTGCAGGGCCAGGCACAGCGCCAGCGGGCGGCTGGCGCTGGCGCGCGCCTGCGACCCGAGCCAGGTCTGCAGGTCGAGATCGTACGGATCGGCCACCACGCCGCTCAGGTGCCCATCGGGGTGGCGCAGCAGCACGCAGTGGCGCGACAGCGCCTGCCCCAGCGGCAGCAGCTCGAACGCCGGGACCAGGTCGAGCATGTCGGCCGTTCCCATTACCGGCAGCGCGAACGGCGCGGCCAGTTCGCCCACCAGCTGGCGCGGCTCGCGGCCGGTCAGGGCCGCCAGTTCGGCCACCAGGCCGAGGCGCGAGCCGGTGGCGGCCGCGCGCGCGCGGGCCAGCAGCGCCGGATCGAGCGGCTCAGCCAGCGGCGCGTCCTGCCCGGCATTTCCTGTCAAGTGTTCCACCTGCGCGTTCAAGACATGTCTCCGGCCAGATCGAAGATCGGCATATATAACAGCACCACGATGGCGCCCACCACCAGCCCGATGCCGGCCATCAGCAGCGGCTCGAAGGTGCGCGTGAAGCGGTCGATCCAGCGCCCGATCTCGCCATCGTAGAAAGCGGCCGACTGGGTCAGCATCGGCCCCATCTCGCCGGTGCGTTCGCCCACCCGCAGCATGCGCAGCGAGATCGGCGTGGTCAGGCCGTTGGCCTCGAAGGCATTCGACATCGGCTGGCCCGACTCGATCGCGGCGCGCGCCGCGGCCAGGTTGCGGCTCAGGGCGCCGGACACCATCGGCTGCACCGTCTCGATGGCGCCGACGATGGTGATGCCGCCTTCGGTCAGCATGCCGAGCGTCAGGTACAGGCGCGCCAGTTCATAGATGCGGGCGCGCTCGCCGATGCCGGGCAGCCTGGCCAGCAGGCGCGCCACGCCGCCGCTGGCGAGCAGGTGCCGTACGCCGGCGACCAGCGCCCCGATCACGAGCAGCGCGCCGATGCCGATCGCACTGCCGTGGCTGGACGCGAACTGGCCCCAGTCGAGCATCAGCTGCGACATCCACGGCAGGTCGCGCCCGGCGCCCTGGTAGACCTCGGCGAATTTCGGTACCACGTAGCCGATCAGGAAGGCGCTCACGCCCCCGCCCACCATCAGCAGGATCACCGGATAGATCGAGGCGCTGACGATCTTTGCGCGCACGGTGTCGATGCGCTGCTGGTAATCGATGTAGCGCGCCAGCGCGCGCGGCAGGTCGCTGGTGCCTTCGGCGGCGCGCACGATGCCGACGTACAGCGGCGGGAACAGGTCGGGCTGCGCCGCCAGCACGGCCGAGAAGCGCTTGCCTTCGCGCAGGCCGCCCAGCAGGCGCTCGAGTACCGCGCGGGTCGACGGCGCCGCTTCCTTTTCCAGCAGCGCCTCGAGTCCCTCGACGATGCCGAGGCCCGCATTGAGCAGCGCCAGCAGCTCCTGGCTGAACAGGACGAGGGACAGTTTCGCGCCGCGCGAACGCGCCATGCGCACGCCGCGCGCCGGCTCGACCGCGCTGACGAACAGGCCGCGCGCCTCGACCTGGCGGCGCGCATCCTGGGAGTCCAGGGCGTCGACGACGAGGTTCGAGATCGACATGTCGGGCGCGAGGGTACGAACGGCGAACTGCATGGGATGCCCGGCGAAAAAGCGTGACTGGTTGAGGACTGGGCGAAAACCGGACGAAATTCGGCCGACGTTCGACAGGACTCAGTTCGACGAAATGTCGGCGTTGTCGCCGGTGCCGCCTGGCTGGCCGTCCTTGCCGAGCGACAGGATCTCGTATTCGCCGCGGGTGCCCGGGGCGCGGTACTGGTAGGCGTTACCCCATGGATCGGGTGGAATGCCCTTCTTCAGGTAGGGGCCGTTCCATTTGGCGCCGGCGCTGGGCGGCGCGGTCATCAGCGCGCCCAGGCCTTCCTCGGTGGTCGGATAGCGGCCGACGTCGAGGCGGTAGGTGTCGAGGGTCTTGTCGAAGGCATCGATCTGGGCCTTGGCCACGGTGACTTCGGATTTGCCGAGCTGCGAGAAATACTTGGGGCCGACATACGCGGCCAGCAGGCCGATGATGACGATAACCACCAGCAATTCCAGCAGGGTGAAACCACCGGCAGCGCGTCGATCCCGGCGCCCTGCGCGTCCTGCACGCTCATTCACAGCAAAACCCATTCGATCTACTCCTAAATTGCTTCATTGAATGCTTAGCCCTGAAAGGCTACCACGCTGCTGAACCGATCGACAACACTTCTTTACGAATACATACCATGCCACAGACAAATACCTGGAGCTTTATTACATGTAACAAAGTTTGATAGAAAGCAAGGATGCACATTTCATACACATGACAAAAGGCAAAAAATAATGATCTGCCATAGTGAAAAGCAAATTAAATTTTGAACATTCAACAAAACTCAAAATATGTATCGTTAAACTTTTTTACACTTTTCTTATTTCCGTTGATATATTTCTTAGCAACCTGAAACTCAGGTGCCACGCGCAGTGCCCCGCCTCACCCAGGCGAGAGAGAAATTCTTACACCAATAAAAGGCAGATCATGACCCGGAAATCGCACATGGCTTTACCCCTCGGCAACACCTTGACCAAACTGCTCGGCGCTACGCTCGCCACGGCCGCACTCGCCGCCCCGGCCCAGGCTGCCGTGATCAATTTCGAGAGTGGCTATGCCACCTCCGTCGCCGCCGGCGACGTGTATGTCGAGAGTGGCTATCAGCTGTATTTCGGAGACCGTGACCAGGTGTCCACCGGCACCGCCGTGGGGTCGGTGGTCGATGCGACCGATACGTGGGCCTGCCCGAATACCTCTTGCCCGACCAATGGCGATGGCCTGTACTACGCCGCCACCAACAGCAGCTTCGTGTGGCTCAGCGCCGAGAACGGCAGCGCGTTCCAGATCAAGTCGCTCGACGCCAGCTTCCTGGGCGCCGGCGTGACCCTGTCCGGCTTCCCGATCCTGTCGGGCTACCTGCGCATGCAGGCGTTTCGCGCCGACAGCACGTATGAACTGATCGATCTGCCGCTGTACGGGCCAGAGTCGACCGGTTTCGAGTTCGCCAACTACGCGCTGAACGAACCATGGGCCAGCATGGACTTCGTGGAAGTGGCCATGTTCGGCTTCGCCTGCAACACCGCCGGTTCGTGCTCGCGCCTGAACACCAATGAAGCCCAGTTCGCGATCGACAACATCGTGCTGGAAGAGGCGCTTGCCGCCGTGCCGGAACCGGGCACCGTCGCCATCTTCGGCATCGGACTGATGGGACTGATCGCCGGCGCACGCCGCCGCAACGTCTGATCCACGCCCGGCGCAACGCGCGCAACGCAGTTCCAGACACAGCTTGAGATACACGAACCGAACAAGGAACCATCGCTCATGAAACTCCGTCCACTTTCCGCAGCCGTGCTGCTGGCCATGTCGGCCCTCGCCATGTCGGTCCAGGCCGACGACATCCGCCGCCCGTACATCATCCAGCTGGCCGACAAGCCGGTCGCCTCATACGACGGCAACATCGCCGGCCTGAAAGCGACCCAGCCGGCTGCAGGCAAACGCCTGAACCTCGAGACCGCCGAATTCAAGGCCTACGAGAACTACCTGAACACCAAGAAGGCCTCGGTGCGCGCGGCGGTCGCCAATGCGCCCATCATCCATGAATACAACCTGGTGCTGAACGGCTTCTCGGCCATGCTGACCGACGCCGAAGTGCGCACCCTGATGGCGCGCGGCGACGTCGTCGCCGTCACCGCCGACACCCCGCGCGAACTGACCACCACCTCGACCTACAGCTTCCTGGGCCTGGACAAGCCGGACGGCCTGTGGACCAAGCTGGGTGGCAAGACCGAAGCCGGCGAAGACATCATCATCGGCATCGTCGATGGCGGCGTGTGGCCGGAACACCTGTCCTACGCCGACCGCGTGGACAGCAACGGCAAGCCGACCTTCGACAACAGCGGCACCGTCGCCTACGATGCGCCGCCAGCGCGCTGGAAAGGCGAATGCGCCACCGGCGAAGGCTTCACCGTCGACCATTGCAACAACAAGCTGATCGGTGCGCAATACTTCGACGCCACCTACAAGAGCGTCGGCCGGGTCAGCCACTGGACCGAATTCCGCTCGTCGCCGCGCGACTCGATCGGCGGCACCGTCGGCGAAGGCAGCCACGGCACCCACACCTCGACCACCGCCGGCGGCAACAATGGCGTGGATGTCACCATGGCCGGCGTGAACGTCGGCCAGATGTCGGGCATCGCCCCACGTGCACGCATCTCGTCCTATAAAGTGTGCTGGACCTACCTCGACAGCACCGTGGCGGCGGGCTTCCGCAACGGCTGCTACGGCGGCGACAGCGTGTCCGCGATCGAAAAAGCAGTGGCCGACGGCGTCCATGTGATCAACTTCTCGATCAGCGGCGGCACCTCGATCACCGATCCGGTCGAGCAGGCCTTCTTCAATGCCGCCAACGCCGGCGTGCTGGGCGTGGCATCGGCCGGCAACGACGGCCCTGGCAACCAGGTCGCCCACATCAGCCCGTGGCACACCACGGTCGGCGCCTCGACCCACAACCGCGAGCTGCAGGCCGACGTCATCCTCGGCAACGGTGCGAAATACACCGGCGCCTCGATGAACGCTACCCCGCTGCCGGACGCACCGCTGATCCGCGCCGAAGACGCGGCCGCCGCCGGCGCCCCGGCCAACCGCGTGGCGCTGTGCTACAGCGCGGGCGGCAATGGCGGCGTCCCGGTGCTCGATCCGGCCAAGGTCAAGGACAAGATCGTGATCTGCGCACGCGGCGAGAACGCGCGCGTCGACAAGAGCCTGGCGGTGCTGGAAGCCGGCGGCGTCGGCATGATCCAGGTCGACAACGGCACCGGCCTGGTGGCCGAAGTGCACTCGGTGCCGTCGGTCCACGTGACCGCGGCCCAGGGCAACGCGATCCGCACCTATGCACGTGCAGGCGGCAACCCGACCGCGTCGCTCACCAAGTTCGTGATCGGCACCTCGGCGATCCCGGCGCCGACCATGGCCGCCTTCTCGTCGCGCGGCCCGAACCGCTATGACGCGAACGTCCTGAAACCGGACATCACCGCGCCGGGCGTGGACATCATCGCCGGCGGCAGCCCGGGCATGACCCAGGCCCAGAAGGCCGACCTGGTCAACGGCACCCTGGTGCCGGAAGTCGAGTTCGTGTCGATGCAGGGCACCTCGATGTCGGCTCCGCACATCACCGGCGTGGTCGCCCTGCTGCGCCAGGCCCATCCGGACTGGACCCCGGCCATGGTCAAGTCGGCCATGATGACCACCGCCACCCCGACCAATCCGGACGCCCAGACCGGCGACCTGCGCGGCCAGCTGCCGTTCGCCCAGGGCGCCGGCCACGTCAACCCGAACGCCGCCCTGAATCCGGGCCTGGTGTACGACATCGATCCGGCCGAGTACCGCAAGTACATGTGCGGCGCCGGCATGTCGGCCCAGTGCGGCAACGGCCAGATCGCCGGCTACGAGCTGAACCTGCCGTCGATCGCCGTCGGCAACGTGCTCGGCACCGTGACCGTCACCCGTTCGGTGAAGAACGTCACCGGTGGCCCGGCTACCTTCAATGCGAACGTCACCGTCCCTGGCTTCAACGCCACCGTGACGCCGGCCACCCTGGTGCTCGCAGAGAACGAAACCAAATCGTTCTCGGTCCAGCTGAGCCGCACCAACGCAGCCGTCAACGCCTGGCAGTACGGCGCGCTGACCTGGACGGACGGCGTCCACACCGTGCGCAGCCCGATCGTGGCCCGCTCGGGCCAGCCGATCATCGCCCCGGCCTACACCGAGAGCGATCGCGCTGCCGGCAGCCGCACCATGACCATCACCACCGGCTTCGCCGGCAAGATGAGCGCCGTCACCGGCGGCATGAAGGAAATCGTCGCCGTCGCCGGCAGCGTGCCGGAAGGCCCGTCGGGTGCGTTCAACTCGGTCGAACTGATGGCCTCCTCGTGCGCCGCCGGCACCAACGGCGTGCAGGCGACGGCGGTCAGCTTCAGCGGCGCCACCATGGCCGCGCAGTTCGAACTGTTCGACCGCGAGACCAGCGTACCGGGCGCGGAAGACCTCGACCTGGTGATGGTGAATGCAGCCGGCCAGCTGGTGGCCTACTCGGCCAACGAAGGCTCGAACGAGATCATCTCGGTGTCGGCCCCGGCCCCTGGCAACTACCGCGTGTGCGTGGTGGGCTACAGCACCGCCGGCGCGTCGACCGCCTACCGCCTGCACCAGGTTGTGGTGACCACGGCCGACAAGGGCGGCAACCTGCGCGCACTGGTGCCATCGCAGGTGTTCAACGGCGGCAAGGCCACCGTGCCGGTCAGCTGGAGCGGCCTGGCCAGCGGCAAGCGCTATCTCGGCGCGGTCCGCCTGCTGGACAACAACGGCGCGGTCGGTTCGACCACCGTGCTGCAGGTCGAGACCAACCAGCCGGTGCCGCTGCCAGCAGTCCAGGCACGCAGCAAGTTCGCCAGGACGGAGATCTGATGTAACAGGCGCGAGGGTGGACTCACCCTCTTCCTTCCCGCCAAAAAAAAAGCTGCGCACTTCGGTGCGCAGCTTTTTTTTGGCTGTAATGACCGGGCGTTTTATACCGCCGGCGACGACGCATTCAGCTGGCAGGTGCCGGCTACACAGCTGGCGCCCGGATCTGGCGTATGGCGGCAGATCGACATCTCGCCGGAACGCTGCAGGTCGGCCTGGCGCACCGTCTTCGAGCGCGCCGACAGGGCGCGCAACTGCTTTTCGCTGGCGTTGACGGTCGACCAGGCGACATAGTCCTCCGGCCCGCCACACGCCATCGCGCCCACCGGCAAGGTGCGGCAGTCGGCGTTGCTGCTGCAGGCCGGGGTGCCGATCGCGCGCTTGATGTCGGCCAGGATGTTTCCTGACGGTGAAGGCGCAACGTCAGCGCCAGCCTTGCCGGCTGAAGGATCCTGCGCCTGGGTGGTGCAGGCGGCGCAGCCGAATACGAGGACGAGCAGTAGTTTTTTCATGGCGCCATCTTCGCGCGCGGGCCGGGACATGGTCAAGCGAATCACGAACTTGCCGCACTGGCTAATCACCTTTTCAACACCGCTTTTTTACTGTCGCGCTGGAGCGACGACAGCGCGACAACACCTCAATTATTTTTCCTCAAAGCATCACAGTTGCCGCAGGGATATATTCATCTTCTGCGCGCAAAATCCATTATCGTCGCCCATCATGGATTCTTCATGATGCAATCTTTTTGTTTCGCTAACGAAAATAATTGAGCAAGGGAAAAATTTACTCACTACAATAGCTTCGTTACCGATGCACTTTGATGAGTTCACAAATGACCTTCTTCCAGACCGCCACCGCCCTCGTCCTCGCCTCCCTGCTCGCCGCATGCGGTGGCCAAGCCGATATCGACAGCCCGATGCAACTGGCATCGGTGACGACCGTGTCCAGCAGCGCCCAGGTGGCCGGCAGCGCCGCCGCCCAGGCCGCTGCCGCACCGGGCGTCTCGGTGGCCTCGGCCACGATGCCGGCGCCGGACTGCGCCGCCGAAGGCTGCGCCAGCCTGCGCATCATCGATGGCAATGCCGAAGCCTGGCGCATCGACGCCCAGCGTCGCGCCGCCGAGCTGGCCCAGCTGTAATCGCAGGATCGGCAGGCATCCGCGTGGAGTGCCTGTATCAGAGCAGTTTCAGCGACAGGCAGCGTGCAACCGCATGGGCGCGGTTGGCGACGCCGAGCAGCCGGTAGATCCGCTGCAGGTGGTTCTTCACCGTCAGGGCACTGATCCCCAGCTGGCGCGCCACTTCCTGGTTGGTACGACCGGTGCGCACCGCGTCGAGAATCGCCAGCTCGCGTCCGCTCAGCGCGCGCGCCAGTGCGCTACCGGCCTGGGGCCGCGCACCGCGCGCCGGCATGCGCAGCAAACCCAGATGCAGGTAAGGCAGCAGGAGCTGCAGACGCCAGGCATGGCGCGCGTCGGGCGCCAGTGGCATGCCGAGCAGCGCGAACACCGTGGCTGCGCCGGCCGCCGGCAGACAGCCATGCACCAGCGCATGCGCATGACCGTTCGCCCCCAGCAGTGCGGCGCACTCGGCCGGCAGCCCATCTGCGGCCGCGGTCACGACCACCGGCGCGCCCGACCCCATCCGCCAGAGTTCGGCCAGGGCCGGCGCCAGGGCATCCGTTAAACTTCCCAGCGTTACACTGTCCAGCAGCACCTGGTGCAGGCACAGGACGCGCGCCAGCCGACCGCCCTCATCGATCTGCATGCATAGCAGCACCTCGTGCGGCAGGACTGCCTGCAAAGGCCCCCGCGCCCACTGAAACAGCTGCTGGCGGTCGGCCAGCGTCATGCCCGCATCCATCGCGTGCAGCAACTGCTCCTGTTCCAGGGTGTCGAACGCAGTCGTGCGGGAAACGGACGGATGCGGCGTCGCACGAGGCGGAATCGAGGCGAACGAAGGCGGCATGAATTCGATGTCTTGGTGACAATTGATATCAACTATGCCGCAAGCGTCCTTCGCTGATAAATATCATTTCCTTATCTGATTCATATCCATTACAAATAAATGAAGCGCACCAGCCTCACGGCCGGTGCGCTTCTTCCATATGCTATACGGCGATCAGCGGCGATCAGCGGCGATCAGCGGCGCAGCTGCATGCGGCGGGTCATGCCGATCAACAGCAGGCCGGTCGCCAGCAGCAGCCACTCGCCTGGTTCCGGCACTTCGGCCACGCTCACCAGGCCAGGGGCCAGCAGGTCGACATTGATGGTGCCGTCCGGAATCAGGCTGATATCGACCAGGTTGCCAAAGCCGCCCACGTACATGAAGTCCTCGCCGAGGAGCGCCACACCGAAGGTGCTGGCGGCATCGCCCAGAACGCCATCGAAGCGCACGTCGAAACTGAACAGCCCGCCGAAGGTGACGGCCTGGTCGAGGTAATTGGCGACCTCGGCAATACCGAGGTGCACGCCGTCGATGATGTTGCCGCTGACGTCACCTTGCGGGAAAGCGTCGGCGCCGAAATTACCGCTGAAGTTGCTGGCAAACGCCTTCGGCGTTCCCGAGTCGTCGAAGCCCGACATCGACAGGCTGAGGAAGCCCGCGCCGCTCAGCGACGAGGTGTCGACCGAGACGTGGTAGATCGGGCCGGCCATGGCCACGGGCGCCCCGAGCGCGATCGACAGCGCCAGCATGGCGCGCAGGAATAAAGCTTTCATATTGAACATGGTGTAATCCTTTTAGAGCGAGCCGGAGAGCAGCTGCGGCGTGTACGAGAAATTGCGCTTGGTGGTGTTGGTGAAGATGGTCTCGAGCGTGACCGTGGCGCCCGCTGCGATCGATCCCGGCAGCGTGATGTAAGGCGCCCCGCCCTGCATGCCACTGAGGTTGTCGACGCTGACACCGGCAGGCAGGCCCGGCAGCACCAGGTGCAGCGGACCGGACAGGTCCTTGCCGCTCGTGTTGGTGACGGTGACCTTGCCGGTGTACTTGCCGGTATTGCGGTTCAGCGACAGGCTGGCGCGCACGATCTGCACCGATGCGGTGACGTCGCTGACGGCGCCGGCCACATTGATGCTCACCACCAGTGGGTCATGGTCCGAAGCGCGGTAGGCGTTCATGCGGTACGGATCCTGGACCGTGTCGCCGAGGTTGTAGTCAATGGTGTCCGGCTCGTCGGCATTGGCATGCCATTCGGCCGCGCCCAGCACCTGCGGGGCCAGCGAGCTGCTGGCCAGCACGTGGTCGAGGTAGCCCGACAGGCCGTTGAACACGTAGGAATACGGCATCTCGGTCGGCCGCACGAAGCGTTCCAGCAGGTTGACGAAGCCGCCCGGCCCGGTCAGGTGGTTGATCGGGCTCTCGAACGCGTAGGCATTCAGGTCGCCCAGCACCAGCACGTCCGGATCCTTGGCCGCGGCCACGACCTGCGGGATGAAGAACGATGTCAGGCGTTCGGCCTGCTCGGTACGGGTACGGTCCCAGCAGCCTTCGCCGTTGCCCGGGTCGGTGTCGCCCGCGCCGGCGCCGCCGCAACCGCCTTTCGACTTCAGGTGGTTGGCGATGACGGAGAACTTGCCGCCATTGGCCGCCATGAAGGTCTGCGCCATCGGCGGACGGTTGTTCACCGCATGGCCGTCAGACAGCGCGCCGCCCACCAGGCCCAGCCTGGCCGGCTTGTAGATCATCGCCACGCGGATCGCGTCGGTGCCGAGCGCGGCGGGCTTTGGCACGACCGCGTAGGTGCCCGGCGCGGTGACGGCGTTGATCCGGTCGACCAGGTACTGGGCGGCGATATCGCCGTTGTTCTGGATCTCCATCAGGCCGACCACGTCGGCATCCATCGCGGCCAGCTGGGCCACGATCTTGTCGCGCTGGCGTTCGAATTCCTGCAGGTTGTCGGCGCCGCGGCAGTTGCTGCGGGTGGTGCTGTTGCCGAGCGTGCAGCCCTGGCCGGTGCGGCCCCAGGCGTCGGCGCCGTTGGTGAAGGTGGTGAAGAAATTGAGCACGTTGGCGCCGGCGACCTTGATACCCTGCGGCAGGCTTGGCGCGGGCAGGCGCGGGTTGCTGCGCTGGATGACCGGGGTCGTGGTCGGCTGCAGCTTGAAGCCGGCGCCGCCGCCGCCGAGGGCGCCGTAGTCGACCACGCCGGTCAGGTCATCGATGGTGTCGCCGGTGCGCACGGTGCCATCTTCGGCCAGGTACGGAATGGTGGCCGGAGCCACGAAGATGCCGTCGTCCAGCACGATCTGGTTGCGCTGGTGGGCAGCGTACAGGGCCGCGGCTTCCGGCGACCCCTGCGGGAAGCGGCTGGTCGGCTGCTCGCGGCGGCCGTCGGCCAGCACCAGTTCGCCACGGTCGCCCAGGTTGCGGTTGCCGTTGACGGTCAGCGTGTTGGTGAAGCGCACCAGCATGCCTTCGACGCTGGCCAGGTCGGTGCCCGGCAGCGTGATGTTGGCCGGCGCGATGGCCGGACCCGTGCCCAGCGCGGTAACGTTGGTGACGTCCTTGAATTCGGTATAGGTGCGGTTGGCGCCGGTCGGGCGGTATTCGTCGACCGTGCCGGTCACACTCACCAGTTCGCCCACCGGCAGGTTGGTGGTGGCGCCGTACACATAGATGCCGTCCGAGGTCGACGGGTCGCCGTCGCCCTGCGCGTCCTGGATGAAGAAGCCGTTGCCGACCTTGGCGGTGATCACGCCGCGTACGGTCTGCACGGTCCCGTCGTACGGGCTGGCGGCGCCCGGGCCCTGGATCGCGGGAATCGTCAGCACGCCGGCCACCGCCACATTGACGGTGCAGCGTTCGCTGTCGCCGGCATCGTTGCCGAACTCGACCTGTACGGGATAGCGGCCGGCGGCCAGGCTGGCGGCGATCTCGAGGCGCGCCTCGGCCTTGCCGCCGATGTTGGTGGCCGGAGTGAAGCCGGCCAGGGTGATGCCACCCACGGCGCCGGCCACGATCGCGGCGCGGTTGACGATGGCGTCGCCGTCGATGGCCGACAGCAGTGCCGACGAGGCGCTGCCCGGTGTGACCTGGACCGAGGCCGGGCAGCTCAGCACGATTGGCTGGGCGACCGGACCGCTGCCACCGCAGGCATGCAGGGGCGAGCGCGAGGTGCGCGGGCCGACCACCGCCGCTGCCGTGAAGTCGGCGCGGTTGTTGTCGGTGTCCTGGCAGCCGAGCGCGGCGCGCTGGATCGAATTGATGGCCGACGGCGCCGGCGCCGGGGCGCCTTCGGACAGGTTGGCGGTGCCGAAGCCGACCAGGTCGAGCGCGCTGCCGTCCTGGCCCAGGCGGATCTTGCCACCGGCGCCGGCCATGTCGATGCTGCTCTCGATGTCGAAGTCGGCGATCGGCGTGGCGCCACCGCCGACCCGGCCGCGCACCATGAAGTACTGGCCCGGCGCGAGCGTGACGTCCGGCAGCGGCGTGGCGCTGCCCCAGGTCGAACCGGTGGCCGACTGGTATTGCAGCTGCAGGCCGTTCAGGCTCACCGGCGCGCTGCTTCGGTTGAACAGTTCGACGAAGTCGTGGCTGTAGACTGCGCCGCCATTCTGGGCGTGCGCATACAGCTGGCTGATGACGACATCGGCCGCGACGGCAGGCGTCGCGGCCGCCATGCCGGCGATCAGGGTCGCCAGCAGCGTACGCTGCGGCAGGAAGGTTGCGAAGGTGGTCATGAATTCCCTATGTATAGTTGTGCAATACCAATTAGTGCCGTGGTTAGCAAAAATGATAATAAATGCAGATATTGACAACTTGATGACTAGAAATTAGTCCGAATGGATCAATGACCAGCTTGCTTGTTAGCCAACCCGCGCGCCACCGTCCGGCGCAAGCCGCATGCAGGAAGAACTTACCGGGCGCCCGACAAGGGGCCCCGGGCCGGATACGGCCGCGCCAGCGGCTCGCCGATGAACAGCCCCTGGGCCGGCCAGGCCACGCTTTTCCAGTAGGCCTCGATGGCGCTGTCGCCGCCGAGGTAGTGGCGCAGCAACACGGTGGGATTGGGGAATTTCTGCCAGTGGTTGCACGGCTCGCTGACGGTGCCGTAGCTGGCGGTGGCGCCTGCCTCCAGCCAGCGCAGGCTGCTCATCTGGCCGGTGCCGAGCAGGTCGCCGCCCGTCGAGGTCAGATGGTCGGCCAGCGCGCCCGGCACGAAGCCCAGTGTCTCGAGCTTGGCGACCCGGGCCATGCCGGTCTGGTACACCAGCACGTCCTGCACGCCTTCCAGCACGTCGGCCTGCAGCACCTTGGTGGTCACGCGCCGGGCGGCCAGCTTGCCGGGCGGCGGAAAGAAGCCATTGCGCGAATTGCGCGCTTTTTCCGATGTCGCCAGGTAGTACGCGGTGGCCGGAATGTTGCGAAAACCGGCGGCCACGCCGCGGTCGATCAGGGCCTTGGCATCGTCCACCGATTCGGTCGGCAGCAGCATCGAGATGCGCATGCGATGAGTGCTGAACGGCGCACCCGAGGGGGTGTTGAAATAGGCGCTGGGTTTGCCGGCGGCACAGGTCTTGGCGCACTGGTCAGCATCGAAGCCCAGGCTGTAGGCGGCCGTGATCGCATTGCAGTCGACCGCATACGGCGCCGTCCAGACCATCAGCACCGCCTCGACCGTGGGCGGCAACTGGCCGTCGATCTGCTCCTTCAGTTCGCGCAGGCGCGCCGGGCTGATGCGCTGCGGCTTGCCGGGGATGCTTACGCGCACGACATTGGCGTCGGGAATAGCGCGCCGCTTGCGGTAGTACTCGCCGACTTCGACACTGTGGGGATCGGCATCGTTGATGACGATCCCCAATTGCTCGGGACCGAGGGCGGCCTGCGCGGCGCTCACCTGCAGCGACGCGATGCCGCACGCCAGTACGATCAGCCCGGTCGCCCGGACCAGCCAGGCCGGCAAGGACAAGGACAAGGACGGCATGCCCGCCATACGGTTCCTGAGCGCCATGCCGTCCCTTCAGCGCGTCAGGCGCGGCGTCGGCGTCGCGCCGCCCAGCCCATCACGCCCAGGCCGCCGATCAGCATGGCATAGGTATGCGGCTCGGGCACCAGCGAGATCGAATACATCTCGAGCGCATCGACGCGCATGAACTGGCCACCATAGCTGCCGTCGATGATGCTGCGCCCTTCGAAGTCGGGATCACCATAGCCGAGCTGCCACGAGATGGCGGTGGTCAGGCGGTCGTCGACGAACAGGTCGGGGCCGGCACCGAAGGTCGGGCCGTGGTCGGGCCAGTTGTAGGTCTGGCGCGACCCCTGGCTGGGCAGGATATGGTCGCTCAGCACCTGGCGGTACAGGGCGGCGTCGGTGTAGTTGAAGATGAAGGCGGTGCGCTGCCAGTCGCGCTCGGAAATGTTCCAGCCGCCGTCGGAGGTCCAGCTGCGCGGGTTGTAGCCGCCCACGATCCAGCTGCCGCCTTCGTCGTCGCTGACCTGCATCAGCGTGAAGGTGCTGCCGCGGTTGTCGACGGCGGCGTGGAAGTCGAGCGAATCGTCGCCCGTTTGCCGCGTATAGATGTTTTCAAGGTTCAATGGGCCGACGCCCAGCCAGCGTTCGAGCTGGCCATGCAGGGGCCGGTCCAGCAGAGCCGTCTGTGCGTTGGCCTGTGGTGTCCACCCGGCCATGACGGTCGCCAGCGCGGCGGCAGCAACAATCGTTTTCATGAATGTCCCCTCGCAGATTCTCGACGGTTCATTGTATGACACGATCCCTGGCTACCCCGCACGGTTGAAATCGTGCGGTAAAGCACCTTCCAGGCTGATGAATCAGCCCGGAAAGTATCCTTCAGCAAGCCGTCAGGCGCGCTGGTAGATGTCCTCGAAGCGGACGATGTCGTCCTCGCCGAGGTAGCTGCCCGATTGCACTTCGATGATGTGCAGCGGCAGCTTGCCCGGGTTTTCCAGGCGGTGGTTCATGCCGATCGGGATGTAGGTCGATTCGTTCTCGGACAGCAGGCTGACCGTGTCGCCGCACGTCACGCGCGCGGTGCCCGACACCACGACCCAGTGCTCGGCGCGGTGATGGTGCATCTGCAGCGACAGCTTCTCGCCCGGCTTGACCGTGATGCGCTTGACCTGGAAACGGTCGCCAGCATCGATGCCCTCGTAGTGGCCCCAGGGACGGTACACGCGGGTATGGTGCAGGTGCTCGGTACGCTCCTTGGCGGCCAGGTGCTGCACCACCTGCTTGACGCGCTGGACCGCGCTCTTGCAGGTCACCAGCACCGCATCCTGGGTCTCGACCACGACCACGTCCTCGAGGCCGACCACGGCCACGATGCGGCTTTCGGCGCGCACCAGCGAATTCTTCACGCCGTCCAGGTAGACGTCGCCGCGACGGGCGTTGCCGTCCGCATCCTTGGCCTGGGTTTCCCACAGGGCCGACCACGAACCGACATCGTTCCAGCCGATATCGGCCGGCACCACGGCGGCGTCACGGGTATGTTCCATCACCGCATAGTCGATCGAATCGGACGGGCACGCCGAGAAGGCGGCTTCGTCCAGGCGGCAAAAATCGAGGTCGCGGTAGGCCGCGTGCATGGCCTGGCTGGACGCTTCGGCAATCGCCGGCGCATGCTGTGCCAGTTCATCCAGGTAGCGCTTGGCCGAGAACATGAACATGCCGCTGTTCCAGTAATACGCGCCTTCGGCAAGGAAGCCTTCGGCAGTAGCCTGGTCCGGCTTTTCGACGAACTGGGCCACCTTGTAGCATTCGCCGCAGTCGGCGACCTGCTCGCCGCGGCGGATGTAGCCGTAGCCGGTTTCCGGGCTGTTCGGCACGATGCCGAAGGTAGCCAGCGCGCCCTTCGCCACCAGGCGGGTGGCCCGCTCGACCGCTTCGCGGAAGGCGTCGTTGTTCTCGATCACGTGGTCGGCCGGCAGCACCAGCATGACCGCTTCGGGATCGATCGATTGCAGGTGGTGGGCGGCGGCGGCCACGGCCGGCGCGGTATTGCGGCCCACCGGCTCGAGCAGGATACCGAGCGGCGTGATGCCCGCTTCGCGCAATTGCTCGGCCACCATGAAGCGGTGCTCGTTACCGCACACCACCAGCGGCGCCATCACTCCCGGCCAATTGGCCACGCGCAAAGCCGTGTCTTGCAGCATGGTCTTGTCGGCAACCAGCGGCAGCAGCTGCTTGGGCAGGACAGCGCGCGACAAGGGCCACAGACGGGTGCCGGCGCCGCCGGAGAGGATGACTGGATAGATCTTCATGCGCTGACTTTCTCTTTCTTTATTTCGTCGGATGTTTGCAAAGCTTCTTCTTCCCGGCGCGAACGGCGGCGGTCACGGGCGTTCACCCATTCCTGGGAGGTGTACTCGGAAGCATGCTTCATTTCGCCTTTTCGGTCGACACTATATTCCTTAAAGACAATCATTTCATTTAATGTTACATCATGCAACACGCGGGTGTATTCGAACAGGATGCTGCGCACGATCTCGGCGCCTTCGCAGATGTGGCTGCCGTGGCCGATCCAGGTCGGGCCGACGATGCGCGCGCCTGCCTCGATCTTGACGCCCGAGCCGATGTATACGGGCCCCTCGATCGTCGTGCCTTCCCAGTCGATGCTGGTGTTCAGGCCCACCCACACGCCCGGCTTGATCTGGATGCCCGGCACGTCCATGTGGTTGACTTCGCCGGTAATGACCGACTGCAGCACTTCCCAGTAGTCGCCCATGGTGCCGATGTCGAGCCAGTTGAACGGACGGCCCTGGGCATAGAACGGCAAGCCGCGCTCGGCCAGCAGCGGGAACAGCTCGGAGCCGATGTCGAACGGCACGCCGGACGGGATCAGGTCGATGACTTCGGGCTCGAAGATATAGATGCCGGTCGAAATGAAGTTGGACTTGGCTTCTTCCTGGCCCGGTTTTTCCTGGAACTCGACGATGCGGCCCTGCTCGTCCGAGACGACCACGCCGTACGACGAGACCTTGTCCCATGGCACTTCCTTGGTGATGACGGTGGCCATCGCGCCCTTGCGGCGGTGTTCCAGCAGCGCCGCCTTCAGGTCCAGGTCGATCAGCGCGTCGCCGCACAGCACGATCGTGGTGTCGTCGAAGAAGCCGCCGAATTCCTGGATCTTCTTCATGCCGCCGGCCGAACCGATCGGCTCGGGCACGACTTCGCCGTCGTCCTTCGTATACCCTTCGAACGAGTAGCCGATCTGGACGCCGAACTGCTCGCCCTCGCCGAAGTACTCTTCGATCTTTTCATGCAGCCAGCTGACGTTGACCATGATTTCGGACACGCCGTGCTTCTTGAGGTGTTCGACCAGGTAGGCCATCACGGGTTTTCCCAGCAGCGGGATCATGGGTTTGGGCAGGTCATAGGTCAGCGGGCGAACGCGGGTACCCTTGCCTGCAGCGAGAATCATGGCTTTCATGTGACTATCCTTTGACTTGTTTATCCGTGGTTTGGTAGCGCCAGACATCGGCGCACATCTGAGCGACGTCACGTTCGGCGCTCCAGCCCAGTTCTTCACGCGCCTTGGCCGGGTCGGCGTAGCACTTGGCCACGTCACCGGGGCGGCGCTCGACGATCTGGTAGGCAATCTTGCGGTCGCTGGCCTGCTCGAAGGCGCGTACCATTTCCAGCACGCTATTGCCGCGGCCAGTGCCGAGGTTGTAGGCGACGATGCCCGGCGCCTTGGCCAGGCGCTCGAGCGTCTTGACGTGGCCGATCGCCAGGTCGACCACGTGGATGTAGTCGCGCAGGCCGGTGCCGTCCGGGGTGTCGTAGTCACCGCCGTACACCGACAGCTTTTCGCGCTGGCCGTTGGCGACCTGGGCGATGTAGGGAACGAGGTTGTTGGGGATGCCGCTCGGCTCTTCGCCGATCAGGCCGCTCTCGTGGGCGCCGACCGGGTTGAAGTAGCGCAGCAGCGCGATGCGCCATTCGGGCTGGGCCTTGGCCAGGTCCTGCAGGATCTCTTCGATCATCAGCTTGCTGCGGCCATACGGATTGGTGGCCGACAGCGGGAAATCCTCGCGGATCGGCACCGAAGCCGGGTCGCCATACACGGTGGCCGACGACGAGAACACCAGCGAAGTGCAATCGAACTTGGCCATGGTCTCGAACAGCACCACGCTGCCCGAGACATTGTTGTCATAGTAGCGCAGCGGCTGGGCCACCGATTCGCCCACCGCCTTCAGGCCGGCGAAGTGGATCACCGCCTCGGGACGGTGCGCGGCGAAGGCCGCTTCCAGCGCGGCGCGGTCGCGGATGTCGGCTTCGACAAAGGCGAACGGCTTGCCGGTGATGCGCTGCACGCGCTCGCACACCGACTGCTGGGCGTTGGACAGGTTGTCGACCACCACCACTTCGTGGCCCGCGTTCTGCAGTTCGACGACGGTGTGCGAGCCGATATAGCCCACGCCGCCAGTAACCAGGATCTTCATGTCGTTCGCTCTCTATAGTATGTGTTGTGAACCTGCCGGCAGTGTGTCAGCCCCGGCCCCTGGCCGCTTCCTTGATGAACAGCCAGACAAACGCCATGTCCTCGATGAAATAGCGGCGGAACATGCGTCGCGGTTCCTGCAAGAACCTGTAAAACCATTCGAGGCCGGATTTCTGCATCCATACCGGCGCCCGCTTGACCTTGCCGATGGCGACGTCGAAGGTTCCGCCCACGCCCATCGCGAACGGGATCCGCATCTCGGCCTGGTACTTGCCGAGGAATTGTTCTTTCTTGGGCGACGAGATCGCCACGAACAGCAGGTCGGGCCGGCTGTCGCGGATCTGGCGCACCACGTCGGCTTCTTCCGCCTCGCCCTTCCAGTAGCCGTTGCGGTAGCCGGCCAGTGTAAGCGCCGGATACTTGCGGGAATACGTGGCGGCCACCTGGCTCACCACTTCCTCCCGCGCCCCGAGCAGGAACACGCGCCAGCCCTTCTCGCCGGCGCGCCGCATCAGGGCTTCGAACAGGTCGACCCCGGCGACCCGTTCCTTGAGCGGCTTGCCGAGCAGGCGCGAGGCCCACACCACCGGCATGCCGTCCACGTTGACCAGGGCGCACTCGTTGATGATGCGGCGCAGCTCCGGGTCATGGCTGGCCTTGACCAGCTTGTCCACATTGACCACCACGTGCTGGTGCGGCCTTCCGGTCCCGATGAAGCCCTCGATCCGGCCCAAGGTTTCTTCCATCGACAGGTTGTCGATCTGGCAGCCCATCAACGTGATGCGGTCAGTCATGCAAGTTCCTTTCGAAGTATCTCGACAATGCGCTCGGCCGCCTTGCCGTCCCACAGGTGTGGACGACGGCCCTGCTTGCCTTCGCCGGCCAGCACCTTGCGCGCTTCGCGCAGGATGACGGCCGGGTCGGTGCCGGCCAGGACGTTCGACCCTTCGTCGACCGTCACCGGGCGCTCGGTGTTTTCGCGGATGGTCACGCAGGGCACGCCCAGCGCGGTGGTTTCTTCCTGCAGGCCACCGCTGTCGGTCAGCACGACTTTGGCGTCTTTCCACAGGTTGAGGAAGGCCATGTAGGCCTGCGGGCCGGCCAGGGTGATATTCGGACCCAGGTCGATGCCGAATTTCTCGATATTCGCGCGGGTGCGCGGATGTACCGGGAAGATCAGCGGCAGGTCCTGCGCGATCTCTTTCAGTGCACCGGCGATGCGGGCAAAGGTGTCGGGTTCGTCGACATTGCTCGGACGGTGCAGCGTCACCACGCCATAGTTGCCGGCGCCATGCTGCGCCTTGAACGCCGCGGTCTCGAAGCCGGACGTATCAAGGCCGGTCAGCTTGTCGGCCTGGTACAGCACGTTGTCGACCATCACGTGGCCGACGTAGTGCACAGCCGACTCTTTCTTGCCTTCGCGGCGCAGGTGCTCGACGGCGGCCGGTTCGGTGGCGAAGAACCAGTCGGTGATGCTGTCGGTGACCAGGCGGTTGATTTCTTCGGGCATCGCCATGTCGCCGCTGCGCAGGCCGGCCTCGACGTGGGCCACCGGGATGTTCAGTTTCTTGGCCACGATCGAACAGGCCAGCGTCGAATTCACGTCGCCCACCACCAGCACCGCCGCTGGCCGCTCGGCCTGGCACAGTTCCTCGAAGGCGACCATGATCTTGGCGGTTTGCTGGGCGTGGCTGCCGCCGCCGGCGGCCATGAACACGTCCGGCTGCGGGATGCCGAGCTCTTCGAAGAAGACATCGTTCATCTCGCGGTCATAGTGCTGGCCGGTGTGGATGATCTTGAACGAGAGCACATCCTGCGCCTGCAGCGCGCGCACGATCGGCGCGATCTTCATGAAATTGGGGCGGGCACCGGCAACGAGGTAGATCAACATGAGGACTTTCCCTTTGTTAACTAATTATTATTAAAGAACGTTATTGTAAACCTGCATTCGGTTGGAACGGCGGACGATATGGTGGTGATTTTCAACACGTCGCACGGTTCGCGTGCCTCATAGGTACGGGAGTACCAGCCGAGCGGCGGGTTTTCGTGTCCGCGCACCAGTTCCAGGTGCAAATCGTCGCCACTGGCCGCCATTTGCAGCACGAAGCGCCGGCCCCGTACCGACAGGCCGTGGCTGGTCAGCCGGACGTCCAGTCCGGGGGCAAAATGCCAGAACAGCTCGACCGTATGCGGATTGGCGGCGGCCACTTCGTCGCGCACGGTCAGGGTGTTGCTGGCGCCGTCGAAGCGCACGCTGCGCACGTGGCGCACCGGGTCGGCCAGGCGGGCGTAACCGTCGTGCGAGCCGCGGAAATCGAATTCGTGGGGCGACGCCGGCAGGCGCTCGATGCTGGCGCGCGCTTTCCTGAGCCACATGAAGCGTCCTCCCGGGACCGACTGGTCGACGCCGTCGATGCGCACCGTGTTGTGGCTTGATGTGCCGCGGAAATAATCGCGCCACTTCTGTTCTTGCCAATACGAATAGGTACCCGGATCGACCAGGCATTCTTCGCCCGCCACCGACAGGGTCAGCGCCAGCGCGTCGGCGTGGCCGTGGGCTGCAATGCCGAGGTAGCCGAGCGGGCCGCAATCGAGCATGCCCTTGATCTCGTCCGCTTCGCCGAAATGATTGCCGAACAGCAGGTAGCCGCCATCGGGGAATGCCCAGCCGCAGCCGGAATTGCCCTCGTGCGGATCGCAATCGGGCCGGTCGCCCGGCAGCGCATGCAGCAGCCAGCGCACGCCCGGATGGCTGTCGGCCTGGCCGCCGAACACGCTGTCGCCCAGCGCCAGCAGTTGCGCGGCGCGGTCGCTTCCATGGGCATCGAGGCGGAACACGCAGCCGTCGTCGGCGTCGCCCACCATCGGCACGTGCCCGCCAACGTCGCGCACCGAGCGCAGGAAGCGCAGCGCGCGCTGCAGGCTGGCCCAGTAGTGCCGGATGAACGGCTGTCCTGCCGCCTGCGCCTGCAGGCCGGCCACGAACAGGAATTCGCTCGAGAAGATGTGATAGGCAAACGCCTGTTCGCGGTTGACGCCGTCACGCGAGAATTGCGCCAGCGCTTCGTGTTCCAGCTCGCGCCGCGCCTGGGCCTGCCAGCCATGCGATTCCTTCCAGCATGGCCACACCGTGGCGCCGACGTACAGGCCGGCCAGTTCGCCGATCAGATGGTTGTTGGCCGACGAATGGCGCGACAGGTGGCGCGCGATCGTGCGGCAGTGGGCGTGCACGCTGCCGAGCCAGTCGGCGCGCAACTTCGGTCCGCCATCGCCCTGGAACAGTTTGCTGTTGTCGCCGCCCACCAGCTGCCAGATCAGGCCCCAGTTGATCAGGCGGATGCCCAGCTCGAGCGAGCTGGTCCAGTTGGGGCCGGTCAGCGGCGGGCAGGCGTCGAGCCAGCTGCGCAGATTCTGTTCCAGCGCGTGCAGCCAGCGCACGTCCCCCGTCAACGCCCAGGCCTGGGCCAGCCGTACCAGGTGCAGGTGGCGGTTCAGTTCCCACACGTGCTTGATGTCGCCCACCAGGTCGCGGTTGGTGATCGCGATGTCGCCGCAATAGATGCTCGGACCGGTGACGCCGGTTTCCGGGTCGCGGTTCCAGGCGGTTGGTACGCCGACGTCGAAGCGGCGCTCGGCAAACAGCACCACGTGGCCGGCGCAAATGCGCTCGGCGTCCAGCACCAGCGCCTCGACTTCCGCCGCATCGAGTTCGGGTGCGCCCGCGACCGGCAGCGTCAGGGCGCGCGGCAGCGCCGGCGGCGCCGCCCTGCCCGTCATGCGCCGCCCCAGGCGCACGGTCGCGGCCTGGCGCATGCGATAGCCGACCTCGGCCACCGACATGCAGCGCAGGCGGTTCATCAGCCACATCATCCTTACCGTTGCAGTCATCGATCTTCCTTGTCCGTTGCCAGTTGCCGGTACAGCGCGGCCAGCCGGCCGCACACCACCCCGGTCGCATACCTGTTTTCGATGCTGGCGCGCGCCGCCGTGGCCAGGCGCGCCTGCAGCTGCGCGTCACCCAGCACCCGCGCCAGTACCCCGGCCAGCGCAGCGGCGTCGCGCGCCGGCGCGAGCAGGCCATCGACGCCGTCCTCGATCGCCTCGGGGATGCCACCGACCGCGCTCACCACCACCGGCCGCCCGGCCGCCATGGCCTCGAGCATCGACATCGGCAAGCCCTCGGCATGCGAGGGCAGGCAGAACACCCAGGCGCGCGCCAATTGGGCGTCGCGCGCCGCGGCGTCGATCCAGCCGGGCAGCTCGACCCGCTGCGCGATGCCGAGTTCGTGCGCGCGGCGGCGCACCCAGGCCGCGTCGCCGTCGCCGCCCAGCACCAGGTGCAGGTTCGGGTGGCGCGGCGCCAGCAGCGCCGCCGCCTGCAGCAATTCGTCGACGCCCTTGGCCGGCTCCAGCCGCCCCAGGAACAGGATGCGGCCCGGCTCGGCCAGCGCCAGCGGCGCCGGCACTGGCGGCAGCGGCACCGAATTGGGCAGCACCTCGACCCGCGCGCGCGGCGCGAACTCGTGGATGAATGTGGCCCAGCCAGGCGACAGCGTGATGACACGCGTGCTCACCTCCAGCGTGTGGCGGATCCAGCGCCGCAGCAGCGGCCCGGCATCCTGCAGCGCGAAACTGCGAAATGCCCCGCCGTGCAGGTGAAAAATGGTCTGCGCGCCGCACAGCCGGCCCAGCATCAGTACGAACGACTTGCGCAGGAAACTCGCGTGCGAGGCCGAATGCACATGCACGATCAGCGGCCGGCCCGTGACGCAGGCGCGCGCGGCCTGCCAGAAGCCGCGCAGCGCGCCGCCCAGCTTGGCCGAGCGGTTGCCGTCCACGTGGGTGGCGACATAGGCGACGCCTTCGCGCTCGAACAGGCCGTCGGCGCGCAGCACGTCGACCACGCTCGATACGCCGCCACGCCCGCCCAGCGAGGTACCGACCATCAGGACACGCACGGCGTGGGGACGGTTCATGCGCCCTCCACCGCGATGAATTCGAACTTGCCGTTCGGCCCGCGCGGAATGGCGTCCATGCGCTGCACCGCCACCGCCACGCCCGGTACGCGCAGCAGGAATTTCTCGACCAGCGCCGCTTCGTCCTGAGCGCTGAAGCCGTCGGCGGCGACGATGCGCAGCGTGAAGCGGGCGCCGCCGTGATACAGCACCTGGCCTTCGACCAGCTGGCGGTCGTGGCCCTGGAAGATGCGGTCGAGGCGCGCCACCTGGCGCCCGTCCGGCAGCACGATGATGCGCTCCTGGCGGCCGACGATCGCCTGCACGGTCGGGAAGACGCGCCCGCACGGGCACGCTTCGGGCGCGCCGACGATCACGGTGTCGCCGGTGCGGTAGCGCGCCAGCGGCATCGCGGTGTTGTTCAGGCTCGTGCCGACAATTTCGCTACGTCCATCGTCCTGCGGCAAGAGTTCGACCCCGGCGTAATCGGTCAGCAGGTGGTAGCGCCCCTGTTCGCAGGTGCCGATCGCCGCGACCCGCTCGGCCTGGCCGTACCAGTCGAACACCGTGACGCCGAAGGCCCGTTCGACCGCCGCGCGCACGTCCGGCTCGAGCGTCTCGGACGAGGTCATCACGCCGCGCAGGCCCTTGCCCTGGTATTGCCGGCCAGCCGCATTGAGCCAGTTGGCGAGCGCGGCGATCGACGACGGATAGGCGTGGATCACGACCGGCTCGAATTGCTCGAGCGCCGCGACATAGGCGCCGATGGTGGCGTTCGACAAATGGTACGACGACATCATGAGCAGATTGCCGACCCAGTCGCGGCACCAGTATTCGCCGCCTGCCGGCTGGTCGTCGCACACGATGTCGCCGCGGATCCAGGCGCGCCGCTGGCCCGGCTGCCAGCCGATCCAGCGCAGCTGGCGGTAGACGAAACCTTCTTCGCGGATCACGGTGCCGAGCGACTGCACCAGGGTCAAGGGAGAGCCCGAGGTGCCGCTGGTGCGGATCGTGTTGCGGATCAGCGAACCCGGGCGGCGCGGCCGCACATGACGCCCGGGATGCTGGCGCAGCTCGGTCTTGGTCAGGAGGGGCGCGCCGGGCGCCACCGTGTGCAGCCGGGTGGCGTCCGGTGGCGCGCTCACGTCCAGCGCCCGCGCGCGGCGCGCCACGTAGTCGTTGAGCGTTGCCGCCGAGCGCTCGTTGCGCGCCAGCGCCGGATACACCAGCACCCGGCCCCACAGGTTGCGTACCAGTTCGCGCGCCAGCGAGCGCAGCGACAGCTTGAGGGAATACTTGAGCGTCATGCGGCATGCTCCGGCAGGATGCGGGCGTAGGCGGCGGCAACGTCCTTCCCGAGGATGGCGTAAGTGCGGTGCGCGCGCACCCACCCTGGTCCGCGCGCCGCGAAACCGGCCGCCAGGTGGGGATCAATCAGCAGGCGGCGCACGCCGGCGGCGAACGGCGCCGCTTCCATCGGCACGCACAGCCCTGCCCCGCTCGCTTCGATCACGAGGGCCTGGTCGGGGATGTCGTTGGCCACGCTGGGAATGCCCAGCGCAAGGTATTCGACCAGCTTGGTCGGCGACGACACATCGAACAGCGTGCCGCGCGGAATCGGCGACAGGCCCACCTCGGCCCGCACCGCGTAGCCCAGCGCGGCTTCCTGGGGCAGCCAGCCGGTCAGCAACACGTGCCCGTCCAAGCCACGGCGCGCGATCTCGGCGCGCATCCAGGCCATCTCGTCGTTCGACGGCGCGTCGCCGGCGATCACCAGCAGCAGGTCGGGCAGGTCGCGGCGCAGCAGGTCGGCCACGTCGAGCAGGAAATCGGATTTGCGCGACTGCGCGATACGGCCCAGGTACAGCACCACGCGGCGTCCGTCCAGGCGCGGGTCGGTACTCGGCGCGATGCGGCTGCGCTCGAACAGGTCGGCATCCACGCCCATCGGCACCGGCGTCAGGCGTTCGCGGGCGAAGCCCTTGGCGGCGAGCCAGTCGGCCATCGCGCTGCTTTGCACGAAGATGTGGCGTGCACCGGGCAAGACCAGCCGGTAGATGACGAAGCGCGACGCCGCCGCGCGCGCCGCATGGGCCAGCCAGGCCAGGCCGCGCTTGCGCCGGCCGATCTCGTCGCGGCGCACCTCGAATCCCTCGACGATCGGGAACGACATCCAGTACACGAACGGCACGCCCAGCAGGCCGGCCGCGATACGCCCGAGCAGGCCCGAGGCGATCTTGTCGCGCACCTGGATACAGGCCAGACGGCCGCGGCGGCGCGCGCGCAGCAGCCCGGCCAGGTCCCACAGGGGCGACATGACGCTGGCGAAACGGCTGGCGAGGCTGCCGACCGGATGCATGCCGCCGGCCTGCCAGGCAGAAGTGGACGCGCAGGCGAAGGCGGCCCCGCTGCCGGACTGGCCGACCAGTTCGGTCTGCAGGCCGTAGCGCGGCATCTCGGCGCCGAACAGGGTCAGCAGGTCCGCGCGGATCGGCGGCAGCGGGTCGCGAACGATGAAGGCGATGGAAAACGGCTTGCGCATGGCACCTCGGAAGATGGGTCGAGCCCTGCGATTCTAGTCCAGCAACCCCCGCGCACGTTTCAACAGTAACAGCCATGTGTGCGGTGCAGCACACTCGGCAATAAAAAGATGCCCCCGTTCAATTAGTCCTCGCAGACCTTGCGCTTGGCATTCGGCGCCCGCACGATCGCCAGGATGATGACGCCGAACAGCGCGCTCATCACCGCCGTCCCCTCACGCCCCATGCCGGCGGCCACGCCGATGGCGGCCGTCATCCAGACGCTGGCCGCCGTGGTCAGGCCGCGGATGTCATTCTGTTCCTTCTGCTTGAGGATGGCGCCGGCGCCCAGGAAGCCGATCCCCGCGGTGACGCCCTGCAGCACCCGCGACAGATCCTCGATCGGCATCCCGGCCTGCAGCGGGATCAGCACGAACAGCGCCGAGCCGACCGACACCAGCATGTGGGTGCGCAGGCCGGCCGAGGCGCCCTTGACTTCGCGCTCGTAGCCCAGCAGGCCACCGAGTACCGCCGCCACCAGCAGGCGCACCGCGATGATGGTCACATCCTCGGCATTGCCCAGGTCCGAGAATTCACGCTGTATCGTCAGCCAGACTTCATTCCACCACACCGGCATTCTCCTCATTTAATGACAGGAAGATCATGCCAGTCTTACAAGACTGGTGTCGCCACGTTCGGAGTATCGACGGGTGTCGACAGCGCGCGGCGCTGGCCCGATGTTCCGTATAATCGGCCGTGCAAGCCCACCCTGACAGGAGGAATGCCATGGAAACGACCGAGATTGTTCGCGGCCGCCTGATCGACCACATCCAGCTGGTCGTGCGCGACCTGCCGGCCTCGAAGACCTTCTACCGCGCCGTGTTCGACGTGCTCGGCATCCCGATCGGCGGCGAGACCGACGATTATCTGTGGGCCGACGAGCTGTTCATCTCGCGTCCGGACAGCGACGCGGCGCAGGGTCGATTGACGGGCCGCCACCACCTGGCGTTCCAGGCGCGCGACCGCGCCACCGTCGACGCCTTCTACCACGCGGCGCTGGCCGCCGGCGGCAAGGACCATGGCGCGCCGGGCGAACGCCACTACCACCCCGGCTACTACGGCGCCTTCGTGCTCGACCCGGACGGCAACAATATCGAAGCCGTGCACCACGGCGAAGCGACCTACAGCGCCCGCGAGATCAGGGTGACTTTCTAGCCTGGGCCGTGGCGCGCCCTTCCTTCCAGGCCACCAGGCGCGGCAGCAGGGCGGCGCTGGCCTGGCTGTCGAGCTTGCGGCAGAAATGGGCGTGCGACGCCTGGATGCGTTCGAGGTCGGCTTCGTCGAGGACCTTGGGATTGCGCGCGCCCTGCTCCGGCCACTGGATGTAGCGGAAATTATTCGGCAGCACCCGGTCGGCGCGCGACGAGTGCATCACCAGCGTCTGGAAAAACAGTTCGTCGGGGCACTGCACCCAGCGGCAGAAAGCCAGCAGGTCGGGATGGGCGTCGGACAGGCGCACGACTTCGTGCAGACATTCCTGCGACAAGGCCCACCAGCACGAGCCGCCATATGCCTTGAAGCCATGCGGCAACTGGCGCTTCTTGCCCAGCAGGCGCATGCCGCGGTTGGCCAGCATGCAGCCCAGGCGCGCCGCCAGGCTGCCGCCTTCGCGATGGAATTTCTGGTAGCGGTGCATCACGCCCCAGCCATTGGGCGCGATCGGCGCTGTTTCCAGCAACTCGCTGTCCTGTACCCGGGCCAGCTCGCGCTTGAGCAGGTCGTTGGGCAGCAGCGGGAAATCCTGGGCCGACAGGAACACCACCTTGTCGAAGGCCGGCACCTCGGCCAGGATCTGCCTGACCGACGCCAGCGTCGCCTCGACCTGCGACACCCCGCCCCAGCGCACGTCGATGCGCTCGGCGACCTGGCGCGCGTGGGGATGCAGCTGGCTTGGGTCGATCGTGCTCTTGCGGTCGAGATGGACGTACACGAGGAAGTCGGGGTCGAGCAGTTGCGCGATGAGCGCGTTCAGCTGGTCGATGTCCTTGTGCGCGGCGATGAGGAAAACCTGTTGCATTGTGAGCCCCCGAAATGACAATCCCCCCGGCCGCGTTGCCACGACTGGGGGGATTGCGGATGCGCCGACTCTAGCACGGCGCCAATCCGGGGCGCGCCCGTTAGCTTAATTCAGGGTCACGGTCTGGCCGCCGACAGTCACGGTGCGGGTGGCGCCCGAACCGCTGATGGTCACCGCCGGCTTCTTGCAGCCGACGTCGAGCAGCACCAGGAACTCGGCGGTCGTCTTGCCGTCGTTCTTGAGGTAGAACGCGCCATGGTCCTCGACCACATTGGTCTTGGCGCCCGGCCCGATCCACTTGGCGAAGCTGGCGTCGGCGTTCAGCGAACGCAGGCAGACCGACTGGTTACCCGCCACCACTTTCACGTTCTGCGCATTCTCCACCGTCATGATGACCGGGGTGTGGATATTCCACTCGTAGACCCGGGCCACGGTGCTGGCCAGGCGGTCGCGCACCAGCATCGCATTGCCGGCATTGCGCAGATGCCAAACCTGGCGCTTGGCCATGGTCAGCTGCCCGCCGTATGCCGCGGTGGCGTCGCCTTCCACGTAGTCCTGGGTCGGCTGGACCGAGAAACCGGTGATCTTGCCGTTGCGCTGCAGCTGTTCGCGGTAGCCGTTCACCATCTGGCCCTTGCCGCCATCGAAGGTGATCGCGTTCTGCGAACGGCTCTGGTGGTACCAGTCGGTCCAGTACGGCGAGCCGTACCAGTCATACCAGCCGGCCTTGACCAGCAGCGGCTGGCCGGCGATCGACAGCAGGATGCCGTTCTGGTCGCCGTGGCTGTGGTTGAACGAACCGTAGGGGCTGGACTTGAAGTACAGCGAGGTGCGCTGGGTCGAACCGATGTCGCTGTGGAACGAGGCCCAGCCGACACTCGGGTAATACGCCGAGTTCGACGGCGGCGACTTGGTCTTGGTGTCCTTGACCGGCATCGGATACGGCGCCTGCAGCAGGCTGAGCGTATCTTCGGTGCCGCCCAGGCTCGACACGTACCAGGCCGCGCGCGGCGACACCATGCGCGAACCGAAGGCGTGCCAGACACGGGTGTCGGGCTTGGTTTCGGAACCGTCGCCGAATGCATGCACGCGCGAACCTGGCGGGGTGAACTGGGTCGCGAAGTCGAGCAGGCCCAGCGCCCACGGCTTGGCGTAGAAGTTCACGCCCGACGCCTGCGACATCGGATCCCACAGCGCCACCAGGTAGCCCGCCGCATACTCGGCGTAGGCGGTGCCGTTGGCGTAGCCGCCTTCCGGACCGCTCCATGGCGACGGGTTGTTGGCGTAGGCGCGGAACGAGAAATCGAACCACTTCTGCGCTTCCGGGATGTCGCCCAGCGACAGCGTCGAAATCAGCGACAGGAAGATCAGGCTGGTGTTGGCGTGCGAATCGAACGGGAACTGGTCGAGGCGTCCGTTGTCGCCGGCCAGGTTGCCGTACATCTCTTCGGTACGCACCTTGACGGTATTGAGCCACCTGGCGCGCCGGGTCGCGTCCAGGTCGCCGGCCAGGATGTCGATCGCCTTGATCAGCGACACCGCGATCTGGCGCGTGGCCTGGTCCTGGTTGGCGTAGCTGGTCGGGCCTTTCGGGTCGAGCGCGGCCATCTGGTCGCCACGGCGCAACGCCTCGTCCAGGAACAATTGTTCACGCTTCATGCGCCACATCACGGCGGCGGCCTCGAGCTGACGGCTCGACTCGTTGATGCGCTGGCGGATGTCGGTCTGCTGGGTGGCCATCGCGGCGGTCAGCGGCGACGTGATCACGATCGGCCAACGTGCATCGTTGAGCGACGGCACGGCCGTAACCTGCAGCTTGATCTCGTTGGCCATGCGGCTGACGTACGGGTCCAGCTCGGCCTTCTTGGCGCTGCTCCAGCTGCTGTAGGGCGTGAACGACGGCGGCAGCGAGCGTGGGCGCGCCTTGGACGTGATGCGACTACGCAGCGTGGCGTTGTCCGGCACTTCGAACAGGTTCGATTTATTGGTGATCGAGAAGCTGCGCGGGGTCGACCATTCGCCTGACGTGGTCGGACGCACGCGCCAGGTGTAGTTGCCCAGTGCCAGCGCCTTCGATGGCAGATACCAGTTGCGGTCGGTCACCACCTTGGTCGGCGCACCGCCGGCCGGGGTGATCTCGAGTTCATAGGTGGCCGGGCCCGAGGCATGGCGCGCCCAGGTGAAGCCGGGCGGATTCTGGGCCTGGACCTGGTTCATGGCCGGGCTTGGCTGGACGACCAGCGGATCGGTGGACTGGACCCAGTCAGCCTGGGCAGCGGTGCAAACGAGAAGCAACGCCAACGCGGTCGCGCGGGCGAGACCTTTCCGGTGAGATTTCATGCTTGGAGCTCCGACAAAATACGTGAATTTCTGGGGAATGCGCCCCTGCCGGGCGCCGGTTGACTTGCTTCGTCAATGTTTCCTGAAAACGCTTACTTGACGGGAACAATGTTACCGCAAGAATTTGCTAGATTCAGGAAAATTCCCCATGGAATCAACGATTTTTGGCTTGCCTCGCAGAAATGCCACGCAAAAAAATTAACATTTGCCGAACTGGATTTCCAGGCTGGTAACAGCTGTGTTTTGCGTGAAAAGACAAACCGGCAATCATGTCGGATTACCCACGCGCCTCTTGCTGAAGGCTGCGCATGCGTTTCATGTATCTTAAACAATAGATCCCGAAAGACAGCGGAGCCTGGTGCGAATGGCGTTTGCGCACCGCGAATTCTTCGCGCCGGGCCTTGATCTTGTTGGCCGACGAGACGCTGCCGGCATGGTCGCGAAACACCGTCAGCGGCCGGTCCACCACTGCCGGGCTGGCCACCGCGCCCAGGCGCAGCCACAGGTCGATGTCCATCGCGTACTTGAGGCCTTCGTCGAACATGCCGACCCGCCCGAACGCTTCGCGCCGCACGAACACGGCCGGATGCGGAATCGACGCGCGTCCGGCCGCGAACGAGCGGTACGAGAACGGCGGCATCGCATACGGCGGGATCAGTTCGCCATCCTTGAGCACCTGGATATTGCCGAACACCCAATCGACGGGATGCCCGGCCGCCCGCGCCTGTTCGAACTGGCGCGCCACCGTGGCCAGCACGTCGGGACTGGCGTAGTAATCGTCCGAATGCAGGTGGGCGACGATGTCGCCGGTGGCCGCTTCGATGCCCTGGTTCATGGCGCGGCTGATGCCGCCGCCGACGTCGCGCAACACCCGCTTGTTGCCGGGATAGGCGGCGATCATCTCGAGCGTGCCGTCGGTGGAGCCGCCGTCGACGAAAATGTGTTCGATGTCCTGGCAGGTCTGCGACTGGACCGAGGCCAGCGTGTCAGCCAGCGTGGCGGCGCTGTTCCAGGTGCAGGTGACGATCGAGAAGGTGGGTGGATTCTGCATACAGGTCCAGTAGTCTGGGCAGCAGCTGGCCGGCATCCGCCCCGAAAGCCGGGGCCGGCGCGCCGCTGCGCGGTGGGCTCGCGAGCCGGCGCGCGACCTGCGCGACCAGCTCGTCCATGGAATCGGCCAGGCTCAGCTGGCCGGGGTATTGCGCGTATTGCACAAGTTCGGGCGTGCCGCCGCGCGCCAGCGCGACGCATCCGCGTCCCAGCGCCAGCGCTTCGAGCACCGTCGTGCTGCAGGCTTCCTCGCAGGTCGACGGCACCACGCACAGGTGGGCGCGCGCCGACAGCGCCAGCGTGGTGGCGTAATCCTGCCAGCCCAGGAAGCGGATCCGTTCGCTGCCATAGCGACGCGCGAGTTCTTCGCGCTGGGGGCCGTCGCCGACGATCGTCACCTGCGCGTCGGACGGCAGCCGGCCGTGGGCCGCGGCCAGGAATTCGGCGAAGCCCTTGCCGGCGTCGATCCGCCCGACCAGCAGCAAGTCGCCCTGGCGCGCCGGCGGCGCGCTCGCGGCCGCAGCCTGCAGGCGCGGATAGTCGATGAAGTTGTGGATCACGCTGGTACGCGCCAGGTCGGCGTCCGGCACTGCACGCAGGAAGCGGCGGCGCAGGAATTCCGACACGAAGACCGTCTTGTGACGGGCAAAGGCGCGCGCGGTCTGGCTGCGGTAGTCATTCACGGCGAGCGCCGTGACCGACTTGCGCAGCGGACCGGCATCGCGCCGGATGCAGGCCGAGCAGTCGCCCGGCACCAGGTTGTCGCACACGGCGCCGTCCACGAAGCGCAGGTGGGTCAGGCATTCGCTGCCCTGGTCGTGGCGGGTCTGGACATAGTTGATGCCCTCGTCCACATGCAGCCCGACCATCGGCAGGTGGCCATGGTAATGCACCACGTCGAAGCCGGCCGCGTGCGCATTGATGGCGCGGCCGATCTTGCGCGCGAAGTGAGGCCGCTTGAGCGGGTTGAACACGCCCAGCTGCAGCTCCTTCCAGCCGGGCCGGGCGTAGTCGAAGCCGGGGCGAAAGCGCCCGCGAAAGCCGATCTGGCGCGCGCAATCGTCGACGCCGCGATCATTGCGGCCGAGGATCTCGACATCGTGCCCCTCGGACAAGAGCCGGTTGGCGAGGGTTACGACGTGCTTGCCCAGGCCGCCGATCTGTTCCCCCGGCAGGTCTTCCGACACCATCAGGATTTTCATCGGCGCATGCAGGTGGTGGCGCAGCTCGGGTTTGCCCATCTCAGCTCCCGGCCGGCTGGCGCCACGCCGTCAGGCGCGTCCAGGCCATCTGGCGGTCGTCGCGCTCGGCCACGAACAGCACGCCGTGCAGGCCCAGCAGGACGACGGTGCCGCCCAGGATCAGCACGAAGTCCACCAGGCTCGAATCGAACAGCGTTTCGGCCGCGCTGGCCGCGACCGCCACCAGCGCCACGCCCACCAGGCCCGGCGCATAGCCGCCGGAGACCAGCCGGCCGAGCGACGTCGGCACCGTGCGGCCATGCACGTACAGCAGGAAGGCGCCGCTGAACAGGGTCGAGCCGATCAGGTGGCCCCAGGCGGCGCCATCGATGCCCCACCCCGCCACACCCACGTACACGATGCCCAGGCCGGCCAGCGCGCGGCACACCGCGAACAGGCCGGACACGCGCGGATGGCCCATGCCGTCGTTCACCAGCGACGGCAGGCTGGTGAGCGAATCGATGAATTGCGACAGCGCCATCACGGCCAGGATGGTGGCGCCATTGCGGGCGAAATCGTCGTTCATCCAGTAGCCCAGGATCTGGTGGGCGAATACCGCCACCAGCACCAGGATCGCCGCGTTCAGGAACACCACATACCGGGTCGCCTTCACGTACACCTGGTCGAGCCGCACCATTTCGCCCTTGGCGGCGAGCGCACTGGCGGCCGGGAAGAACACGCCGGACAGGCGGAAGGTCAGGCCCAGCACGCGGTTGGCGAGGGTGGCGGCGACGGTGAAATAGGCCAGGCCGGTAACGCCGACCAGCGCGCCGATCATGAGCTTGTCGGCATGCGCATACGACAGCGAGGCAAAGCGCGACAGGAACGACCAGGCCGAGAAGCCCAGCAACGCGCCGCGCACCCGCTCGCCCGGCCAGCGCCAGCGCAGGCCCGGCAGCAGGCGCCGGATCGCGCGCCACAGGATCAGGCAGTGGATGCTGCTGGCCACCACGCGCAGCAGGATCACTTCGAACAGGCCGTAGCCGGCCATCAGGATGCCCACCGTTGCCAGCGGCACCAGCGTGCCGAAGATCATCTCGACCCGGCCCGAAATGTCGTAGCGCATCAGCGACTGCGGCACGCTGTTCAGGTAATTCTGCATCTGTCCCAGCAGGAAGCCGAGCGCAGCCAGTTGCAGCGTTGCGATCGCTTCCGGCACCAGGCGTGGCGGCACGGAAAAGATGTCGCGCACGAACCATCCGGCGCCGAGGTAGATGCCGATCGCGCCCAGCAGGCCGATGCCGGCATAGGTCGCGATGCCGAACGAAAAGGTTTCGGCAATCTTGCCATCGTCCTTGTTGGCATTGTGCTCGGCGATGTACTTGACCGAGCCGGCGGTGACGTTGATGTCGATCACGGCGAAGTAGCCGACGATGGCCGTCACCAGCGAGTACACGCCGTAGCCGGCCTCGCCCAGGCCGCCCACCACCAGGGGCACCGTGCCCAGCATCACCAGGGCGGGAATGGCGGCGGCCAGCAGATTGGCCCAGGCATTACGAACAAGACGCAGATTCATCAGGCAGCCACCAGGTGGGGCCGCGGGATGGCCGGTTTCAGGACTGTCCGCATGGCCGTGACGGGACGGCTGGCGGCCATCGCCAGGTAAGGCAGCGCCAGGCACAGCGCCAGCATCTGCGTGGTGCGCACCTGCGGGAACGGCGTGCCGATCAGCAGATCGGGAATCATGAAGGCCAGTCCGGCCACGCCGGCCGCGCCCAGCCCCAGGAATTCGGGCGGCAGCGTGCGCAGTGCCCGGCGCGCAAAGAACACGAACGCCAGGATCGTGCCCACCAGCAGGAAGGTACCGAGCAGGCCGCTCTTGAGCGCCACGTGCAGGATGCCGCTGTGGAGGAACAGGCCGCCGTCGGGATTGTTTTGCCAGGTGATGTACTGGTAGCCGTTGTAGCGTCCCCACGAACCGATCCCGGTCAGCGGGCTGGACAGGAAGTCGGCCAGCGCCAGCTTGAGTTCGAGCACGCGTTCGCTCTCGGGGCCGAAGCGGCGCGACTGCATGTCGTAGAACAGGCCGGCCGACCCGCCGCCGGCGCCATGGGTCTGGGCCAGGCGCCGCACCGCCACGAAGGCCACCGCCGCGCCCAGCAGCGGCACCCCGGCCGTCAGCAGTTGCATGCGCCGCTTGGCCGGGAAGCGCCACATGATCACCAGGAACGCCAGCACGAAGCCGATCCAGGCGCTGCGCCGGTACGACAGCACCACGCACAGCGCGGTCGCGCCCAGCGTCAGCCATTCCATGATGCGCCAGAATCGGGTGCGGTCGGTCTGGTGGACCTGGAACAGCGACACCGCGGCAATTGCAAAGGCAATCGTGCACAGCAGGCTGTCGTTGATATCGAAGAACGTCAGCCGGATCTGGATCGCGTTCATGTTCGCGTAAACATTGTTGGGGTCGCCCCCAGCCACCGCCCAGCGGCCCAGGCCGAACAAAGCGCGTCCCAGGCCGGCCAGCATGATGAAGCGGGTCAATTCGAGCACCTGCTCGCGGGTGCGGAAGGCCAGCAGCAGCAGCGAGATCAGCGGCGCCATCCAGACGATATTGGAAAAGCCCGACGGCGCCAGCGCATCCTTGACCGGCACCCCGGCGACGGTCGCGGCGCCCACGTGGCAGGCCAGCAGCACGGCCCAGCCCAGGAACCAGGGCCGCAGGTTGCAGCTCGGGGTCGGATAGCGCTGGAAGCTGCTCGATACGCGCGCGCACACCCAGGCGCCCAGCATGTACCACAGCACCAGGCCGAACAGCAGCACGCCGGAACCGCGGCTGTAGATGCTGCGCGACGCGAACACGGCCAGGTTGCCGTAGCTGGTGGAATTCATCCAGAAGAACACCAGCAGGTAGGGGTAGACCAGGAAGCGCGGCCAGACCAGGCCCACGCCGACGCCGGCGATCATGGCGATGCACAGGCCGATCACGGCCAGCCACGGCAGCGAGTAGTAGACGTAGCCGATGATGTCGCTCATGGCGTCCCTGCTTTCACCATGCGCATCATCCGCGCGGCGCGGCCGCGACGGCCGGAGAAGCGGACGGAGAATCGGAAGGAGGCGCGCTCGACACGCGGGTCACCTCGGTGGGGCTGCCGCCGATCAGGTGGACCCGGTCCTTCGGCGCCAGTGCGCCAAGCATGTCGGCGACGAAGCGGTCCTGCACGCCGTAGGCCGCGGACGCGTCGCGCGAAATGGTCGAGACCCGTACCAGCATGCCGTCCGGGATCTCGCCCGACAGGCCATACGCCAGGCGGCGCAGCTTTTGCTGGATGCCGGTGCGGGTCGCCTTGTCGCCGATCGTGATCCAGTAGGTGATCGGCTCGTTGCGCTCGTTGAGGCGCGCCACCAGGCGCTTGACCGGCATCTCGCCGTAGCGGGTCGGCAGCGAGGCGTCGCTGTCGCTGACCATCTCGAAGCCCTGGGCCACGTAGCAGACTTCGGGCAGGTGCAGCTGCAGCGACTTGCTCTGGTCGCCGCCATAGGCGATCGACAGCATCACGCGCTGGCCATGCGGATTGATGTAGGTGCGCGACAGGGTCTGGTCGTAGATCTTCTCGAGCACGCTCTGCTGCTCGGGGTCGGGGGTGAGCGGGACCACGCTCGGGTCGATCACCCAGTCGCCGAAGCGGGCCGGAATCATCTGGTCGAGGCTGAACTGCTCGTGCGGCAGCGGCGCGCGCGGCTTCGGGGTCAATGCGCCGGTCACGGCCGACGTGGCGGCCATCGCCACGCCGAGGATGACGCTGATCGCGAGTCGTCGGTTCATCATGCCTCCTTCATGCGCGGTTGCGGGCCGCGGCCGGCGTTGCCGGGTTTGTCACCACCGCCATTGCCGGCGTCATCGTTGCCGCCGCGGCGCAGGAACCACTGCAGCGCCGAGTCGACCGCCAGGATCATGATCAGCGCCGTCACGAACAGCACCATCCCGGCGAAACCGTGCAGGAAGCCCTGCCCGGCCGCGTCGCCGTAGTGGAAAGTGATCAGCGTGAGGGTGATCACGCGGATGACGTTGGCGGTGAACGAGATCGGGACGATCAGCAGCGCCAGCGCGATATTGCGAAATGCCGATGGGTGGCGCATCAGGTTCAGGTAGAACAGGCCCAGCGCTTCGAGCGTGAGCAGCGTCTGCAGGCCGGCGCAGGCATCGGCCACCAGCAGCTGGTACTGGCCGATCTGCAGCACCACGCCCGAGCGCGAAATCGGGTAGCCGGCCGCGAACAGGATGTGCTCGGTTACCCAGGATACCGCCATCTTCATCGGCATCGTCACCGCCGCCACCAGCTCGCTCGGCAGCGGCACCATGAACAGCATGAAGAAGAACGGGAACCACAGCAGGCGCAGCGCGCGCCCGCCCAGCTTGAGCAGCACGACGGCGGCCAGCACGACGATGATCGAACCGACCTCGAACATCAGGATTTTTTGCGAGCGCCCCAGCAGGTACAGCACCAGGCCCATTGCCAGCACGACCCAGCCCGCCCAGTGTGGCTTGGGCGGATTGCTCAGCGCCATCGCATCCGGCCACTTTCTCCAGATCAGCCAGATGGCCAGGAAGAAGATGATCGGACCATGCCCCTGCTCTTCGCCGATCCAGGCGCCGGTGAACAGGTCATGGAAGGTCGGGCCGAACAGCGCGGCCAGGCCCAGCAGCACTGGCCACCATTCGGGCAGCGCATCCTTCAGGCTGGCATGGGGGACGGCGCCGGACGCGCCCGCTGCATCCCTTGCGCCGTGCAGCTTGCCCGGTTCGACATGGCTGGCCATGCCTACTGCTCCACCACCACGGAGCCGACCACTTCGGCGCCGGCCTCGGCCATCTGCTCGGCCATGCGGCCGACGTCGGCGATCCGGGTGCGGTGCTTGCTGGCCACCAGCAGCACGCCGCCGGCGCGACCGGCCACCGCCAGCGCATCGGCGCCGGACGTGAACGGCGGCAAGTCGTACAGCACCACGTCGTAGCGGCTCTCGAGCTGGGTGTTCAGGTTGCGGAAGCCCTCGCGCGCCAGCAGTTCCTGCGGGTTCGGCGGCAAGGTCCCGGACGGCATCACCGACAGGTCGACGAAGTCGGGCACGCGCTGGATCACATCCAGGTCGGCGCGGCCGGCCAGCAGGTCGGACAGGCCCTGGCGCGGACGCAGCGAAAACATTTCTTGCTGGCGCGGGCTGCGCAGATTGGTGTCCACCAGCAGGGTCTGCTCGCCCAGCTGGGAAAACACGACGGCAAGATTGGCGGCGAACAGGCTGGCGCCGTCTTCGGGGGTGACGCCGGCGATTGCCAGCGCGCGCCGGCCACGGGCGAACCAGCGCAGCATCAGCTGGCCGCGGATCGCGCGCAGCGCCTCGACCTGGGGCGAGAACGGTTCATACGCTGCCACCAGCCGGGGCGACAGGTTGTTCTGCCCTTTTTGCAGATACGGATAGGCGAACTGGCGCGCCAGCACTTGCTGGACATCGTCCTCGCTCACCAGGCCGAGGCGCACGGCGGCTTCGCCGAAGCGCAGGTTCAGGTCTTTCTGGGTGCGCAGGACGCGCTCGGCGTCGTCGACGCTGAGCTTGCCCGCGTCGAGCAGCATCGCGCCCATGGTGGCGTCGGCGCCGGGAGCGGGCGGGAAGGCGGAAAGCACGGAAGAATTCATGGTCGTGTCCTTAGTTCATGCGTCCGGTGAGGCGCAGCGGGCTGCGCGGACCCATCAGGTTGCGGATGCGGCCGCCCTTGGCGCGCGGCGCGCGCCACTCGATGGTGCCGAGCACCGGGATGCCCAGCATGTCCTTGATGTCGCCGGCGGAGCGCACCGGACGGTTGATCAGTTCGAGCATCAGCGCCAGGCCCACGCCCAGGATGGTGCCCAGCAGGATCGAGGCCAGCGTGTTGAGCATCACGCGCGGACCGGACGGGCCGGTCGGAGCTACCGCCGGGTTGAGCACCGAGATGTCGGACTGCTCCGACTGGGCCTCGATGCGGGTTTGCGAGAAGCGCTGGCTGGCCGAGTCGTAGGCGCGCTGGGCGCCTTCCAGGTCTTTCAGCAGCGGGCCGAGTTCGTCACGGGTGCGGTTCAGCTCGAGCACGCGGGTCTTTTGCGCCGCCAGTTCGCTGCGCAGTTCGGCTTCGCGCTGGCGCAGCACGTCGGCGTTCGCGCCCACGCTCTTGGTCACGGTGCCCACGGCGGCGTTCATTTCGGCGCGCAGCTTGCCGACTTCGGCGCTGGCCGACTGGTATTGCGGGTGGTTGCGTCCGAAGCGCGACCCGACTTCGGCCAGCTTGGTTTCGGCCGCGGCCAGGCTCACGCGCAGGTTCTGCACCAGCGCGTTGTTGGCCACGTCCGGCGAATTGACGGCGCCGCCGGCGGCGCGTTCGCGCGAGTTCCCTTCCATGGCGGCGGTCTGCGCCACCACCAGCTGGCTCGACAGGTCGTTGAGGCGCGACAGTTCGACGTCGACCCGGTTGTTGTCCAGGCTGACGATGCCTTTTTCCTGCTGGTATTTCGACAGGCGCGCCTGGGCTGCCTCGAGATTGTCGCGCAGCTGCTTGGTCTGCTCGTTGAAATAGTTCGATGCGTTCTTGGCCGGCTCGGTCTTGAGCTGCACGCTGACGCGCTGGTATTCCTCGGCGAAGGCATTCGCGACCGCGGCGGCGAAGGTCGGGTCGGCGCCGCTGAAACTGATCTCGACCACGCTCGACTCGCGCGAAGGCATGATCATCAGCTTTTTCAGCAGCAGGTCGGCCAGCCAGTCGCGCGCATTGCCCTTGCCTTCATTGGCGTCCTGGAACTGCTTCTGCACCGCCGGGCTGGCCGCCAGGCCGAGCGTATCGACCACGCGCAGCGCCACGTTCTTGCTGCCGATGATGTCCATCTGGGTCGCCATATAGCCCGGCATCAGTTGCCCCGGCATGGTCAGGCCCGTCAGCGGATCGACGCCCTTGTAGTTGAGCAGCACCGAGGCGGTCGCCGTATAGGTCTTTTGCTGGGCCAGGCTCCAGCCGAGCGCCAGCAGCACCGTGACCAGGAGCGTACCCAGGATAATCTTCTTCCTGGCAAGCAGGATCAACAGAAATTGATGAACGTTCATGGCCTTACCTTCGCATCAAGACAGGGAAAACGGCGCCGCCCCATGCCGCGCTTTACACATCGGAACCAGCACCCGGACACCGGCGCAGGCGCACCGGCGGCTGGGCGCCAGCGACTTAAAACCAGCTCTCGCGCACGGTAATCACATCGTCGACCTGCACCGTGTCGTTGGCTTTCACATCGATCGTGGTCGCCACGCCATTGGCATCGCGCCGGGTGATTTTCATCCCGTTATTGCTGCCGCGCGGGCTCAGGCCGCCACCGGCCGACACCGCCTGCTGCACCGTCATGCCGCGTTCGAGGCGAAACGGTCCTGGACGGGAGACTTCGCCAGTGACATAGGCGCGCGGCGCGCGTTCGACATAGATGATGTCGCCGCCGGCCACTTCGACATCCTTCTGCAGCTCGCCCTTGCGCACCATCTCGACCACATCGATCGTTTCGCGGGTGGTCTGGCCGTCGCGGGTGCGCACCAGGCTGATCATGTCGCCGCCTTCGCCATGGATGCCGCCGGCCATGGCCAGCATGTCGAGCACCTTGCGCCGCCCCTCCACCGGGAAGCGGCCCGGACGGTTGACATGGCCCAGCACCGACACCTGCTGGCTGGCCAGCGTGGTCACCAGCATATTCACTTGCGCCTGCTTGAGGTAGCCGCCCTTCTCGAGCAGCCCGGCGATCTTCTTCTCGGCCGCCGCCACCGGCATGCCGCCCACGGCGACCTGGCCCAGCAACGGGAAGGTGATGTTGCCGGCCTCGCTGACGCGGGTCTCGATCGACAGGTCGGGGCTGCCATAGACCGAGGTCTTGACCACGTCGCCCGGCCCCAGCAAGACTTCGGCGGCGCCGGCGACACCCATGCCCAACATCAGTGCAGCGCCCATCACCCACTTCGCGAATCGTTTCATGTCCACTCCTTCAGCATCGGTTGTTATTGATCTGGGAACCTGTTACTTGAGGCCGGCCACGCCACGGTCGAGTGCGGCCTTGTCGCCGGTGCCTGCTGCGCCGGGGGCAACACCATTGCCAGCGTCGGCGGCGGCGGCCGGGCCGACCACGCCGTCGCCGGCCACCGATCCGGTGCCGGGCCCACCTGCCGCCAGCGCGGTCGGACCCGGGCTTTGCGTGTTGGCGTCCGGCGCCAGGTCCTTGTTCAGGTAATCGATCTTGGCGGTCGAACGCAGGCGCTGGATCTCGGCCTGGGCCAGTTCCTTGTTCTTGCGGTTGGCCAGGTACTGGGTGATCTGCGGCGCCGCGATCGCCAGCGTCACCGGCGCGTCGCGCACCTCGGCGATCGAGATCAGCATGGCGCGCTGGCCTTCCTGGACGAAGAACAGCTGGCCCTTGGGCATGGACAGCAGCTTGGACGAAACGTCGGGCTTCAGGTCGGCGGTGCTGCGGGTGACCTGGGCGCGGCCGTAAGGAATCTTGCGCGAATCGAGGAACACGGCCACCTCTTCCAGCGACTTGGCATTGTCGGCGGCGGCGCGCAGTTCGGGCGTCACGCTGGCCGACTGCATCACTAGCTGGTTCATCGCGAACTGCTTGCGGTTACTGAAGAACTGCGGATTCTTGTTGAAGTAGTCCTCGACCTCGGCCTGGGTGGGCTTGCCGGTGTCGCCGACGCGTTTTTGCATATAGGCCTGGGCGATGATCAGGGCGCGCGCCCGTTCGATCGCCTGCATCACCTTCGGATCGCGGTCGATCTTTTCCTTGGCGGCTTCTTCTTCCAGCAGTTCGCGGTCGATCAGCGCCTGCAACAGCTGCTTGCTGGCCACCTGCTGCTGGGCCGCTGGCACGCCGGCGCGCTGCATCTCTTCGTTGAGCTGCAGGACCGTGATCTCTTCACCGTTGACGCTGGCAAGGGCCTGGCCCTGGCGCGCCGGCTCCGCAGGCTTGTCCTTGTTGCAGCCGGCCAGCGCCACGGCCGCGAGCACCAGCGCGGCGCCGAGCGCCCGCTTGGGGGTGAAGGAAGGGGACGGTTGCTGCACTGCCTGCTGGAAAGTCTTCAAAATTTTCTCCGACGTGATGGGCGGTGATGCCGCCTCGTTATGCCTGGGTTGTGCCTGGGTTGTGCCTGGGTGGTGCTTGGGTTATGCCTGGTTTGTGCCTGATTTATGCCTCGGTCCGGTCGCGTGGACTGCTGCGGTTTTCACTCATCCATTCTGGCCAGGGCACGCTCTGGACTCTGTTCGTCAATTAACACTCTGCTCGACAGTGAGATTCCCTCAGGAACCACTCTGCCCGCACGGTGCGGGTTCGCGGGGTGGACGGCCATGCCATCCACGTGTCCAGCGGGCATGCAGCGCGTTCATGCATCCGCTGGCTGGACGCGTGGACGGCGCAGCCGTCCACCCCACTTAGCCCAGCCCGCCACGGTCAGCCGACATCCTGTCCCGCCCTGCCTCAGCGCAGCACGGCGCGTGCGCCAGCGACGCCGCGGGTCGCGCCCATCCATGGGCTGGCCAGCGCTTCGTCATCGCTGCGCGCGCGCTCGTGATGCTCGGCCAGGTAGGCGGCGTAGGCGCGCTGCAGGCCCTCGGCCAGCGGCGTGCTGGCGCGCCAGCCCAGCGCCGACAGCTTGGACACGTCGAGCAGCTTGCGCGGCGTACCGTCCGGCTTGCTCGAATCGAACACGATCTCGCCCTGGTAGCCGACGGTCTCGCCCACCAGCCGCGCCAGGTCGGCAATGGTCACGTCCTGGCCGGTGCCGACATTGATGTGCGAATGCATCGGGTCGGTATGGGCCGCGTAGATACTGTGCTCGAGGTTCATCACATACACGCTGGCGGCGGCCATGTCGTCGACGTACAGAAATTCGCGCATCGGCTTGCCGCTGCCCCAGATCACGACCTCGGGCGCGCCGTTCACCTTGGCTTCGTGGAAGCGCCGCAGCAGCGCCGGGATCACGTGGCTGTTCTCGGGATGGTAGTTGTCGCCCGGGCCGTACAGGTTGGTCGGCATCACGCTGCGGTAATCGGCGCCGTACTGGCGGTTGTAGCTCTCGCACAGCTTGATGCCGGCGATCTTGGCCATCGCGTACGGTTCGTTGGTCGGCTCGAGGATGCCGTTCATCAGGTACTCTTCGCGGATCGGCTGGGCCGCCATGCGCGGGTAGATGCACGACGAGCCCAGGAACAGCAGCTTGTGCACGCCGGCGCGCCAGGCCTCGTGCACCACGTTCGCCTGCACCATCATGTTGTCGTAGATGAACTCGGCCGGATACGTGTTGTTGGCGTGGATGCCGCCCACCTTGGCCGCCGCCAGGTAGACCTGGTCGATGTCCTCGTTGCGGAAGAATTCGCGAACCTGTTCCTGGTCGGTGAGTTCCAGCTCATGGTGGGTACGGGTCACGATATTGGTCAGGCCCTGGGCGCGCAGGGTGCGCACGATGGCCGAGCCGACCAGGCCACGATGGCCAGCGACATAGATGCGGGGATTGTTCGTCACGTTTACTCCAATGAAAGTGCAACGTTGTAACCATGCGATTGCAGCAGTCGATGCCGGCGCGCCGCATCAAGGTCGTGCGCCACCATCTCCTGCACCATCGCTTCGAAGCTGGTGTGCGGTTCCCAGCCGAGGCGCTCGCGCGCACGGCCCGGATCACCCAGCAGCGTGTCCACCTCGGTGGGGCGGAAAAATTGCGGATCGACCGCGACGATCGGCTGGCCCACGGCCACGCCGGGCGCGCGCTCGCCGTCGACATGCGCGACCAGGCCGCGTTCGTCGATGCCCTGCCCCTGCCACGCGATCTCGATGCCGAGTTCGCGCGCCGCGATTTCGACGAACTGGCGCACCGAATACTGGCGCCCGGTCGCGATCACGAAGTCTTCCGGCTGATCCTGCTGCAGCATCAGCCACTGCATCTGTACATAGTCGCGCGCATGGCCCCAGTCGCGCAGCGCGTCCAGGTTGCCCAGCGCGAGCCCGTGCTCGAGTCCCTGGGCAATATTCGCCAGCGCCCGCGTGATCTTGCGCGTGACAAAGGTCTCACCACGCCGCGGCGACTCGTGGTTGAACAGGATCCCATTGCAGGCATACATGCCGTAGGCTTCGCGGTAATTCACCGTGATCCAGTACGCGTACAGCTTGGCCACGGCGTACGGGCTGCGCGGATAGAACGGCGTGCTTTCGCGCTGCGGCGTCTCTTGCACCAGGCCATACAGTTCGGACGTCGAGGCCTGGTAGAAGCGGGTCTTCCTGCCCAGTCCGGCGAGGCGGATCGCCTCCAGCAGACGCAGGGTGCCGAGCGCATCGACGTCGGCCGTGTATTCGGGCGACTCGAACGACACCGCCACATGGCTCATCGCGGCCAGGTTGTAGACTTCGTCGGGCGCGACCTCGGCCACGATGCGCGCCAGGCTCGATGAGTCGGTCAGGTCGCCGTGGTGCAGCACCAGGCGCGCATCGCCTTCCTGCGACTGCAGCGCATCGATCCGGCCGGTATTGCCCAGCGAGGCACGGCGCTTGATGCCATGCACCTCGTAGCCCTTGTCGAGCAGCAGTTCCGCGAGGTAGGAGCCATCCTGGCCGGTCACACCCGTGATCAATGCCTTTTTCATGTTCTCCGGTCCTTCGGGAGGGACAACCGCATCCCTGCACCATTGCATTCCAGTTAACGATTCTACGCAGCTCAAGTGGTCGCGCAAGCAACCTTCCAATCGTGCGGGGCGAATTAAGTCGCGTTTAAGCCAAAAATGTCGAAATTTACCGATAAATGCTGTTGATACGGAAATACAAGTTTTTAGCGGCAAGTTAATTTCTTTTGCGCACTTGCGCCATGACAGTTCAATGACCAGTTCCGCGCCCGTCAATGCGCGTTTTCGCGCGTGAACACGACCTTGACGGTCTTGATGATGATCCATAGATCGAGCCACAACGACCAGCTGCGCAGGTAGTCGAGGTCGTACTGGATGCGCGCTTCCATCTTGTCGAGCGTCGCTGTTTCACCGCGCAGGCCATTCACCTGGGCCCAGCCGGTGATCCCCGGCTTGACCTTGTGGCGCAGCATGTAGCCCTTGATGAGCTTGCGGTATTCCTCGTTGTGCGCCACCGCGTGCGGGCGTGGCCCCACCACGCTCATGCGTCCCTGCAGCGCGTTGATGAACTGCGGCAGTTCGTCGAGCGAGGTGCGGCGCAGGAAGCCGCCGACGCGGGTGATGCGCTGGTCGTTCTTCTGCGCCTGCCTGACCACCGCGCCATCGTCGGTGACCGTCATCGAACGGAATTTGTAGACGAAGATTTCTTCGCCATACAGGCCGTAGCGGCGCTGCTTGAAGATCACCGGCCCGGGCGAACTCAGCTTGACCATCAGGGCGATCAGCAGCATCAGCGGCCCCAGCAGGACCAGTGCCACGCTGCTCACCGCGATGTCGGTGCCGCGCTTGATCACGCTGTTGAAGCCCATGAACGGCGTTTCGCTGATCGCGACGACCGGCATGCCGCCGATCGTGTCGAAGCGCGCCTGCATCAGGTCGAACACATACACGTCGGGCAGGAAATAGATCGAGGCCGTCGTGTCTTTCAGCTCGTCGATCAGCTTGCGGATGCGCGGCTGCGCGGAGATCGGCTGGCTGATGAAGATCATCTTGATGTTGTGCTTGCGCACATAGCTCGCGATATCCGCCATCTTGCCCAGCATCGGATGCGCCAGGTTGGCCGGCTGGCGCTCGTCGCCACGGTCGTCGAAGAAGCCGCACACGTCCATGAACAGGTTCGGATGCTGGCCGCAGACATCGGCGAACTTGATGCCGTTCTCGTTGGCGCCGACCACCGTGACCGAGCGCACCTCGGCGCGGCCACGGCTGCCGGTCGCGAAGCGTACCGCGATATGGCTCGCCAGGATGATGACCGGCACCGCGAGCGCCCATGCGACCAGCACGCGCTCGTCGTAGTAGTACTTCATGCCGCTGGCCGACCCCAGGAAGTACAGTACCAGCACCGTCACCGCCCAGCCGAACACGACGTCGCGCGCATAGGCCAGCATGCGTCCGCTGCGCCAGGTGCGGTAGGGATCGATGTGCTGGTAGACCGCCGACGAAATGAAGAACGCCAGGATCATCAACACCAGGCAATAGCCGGAGAAAGTTTGATTGAAAGCGAGCGTGGACAGGTACAGCGTCCCCATCACGATCAGGGGATCGAGGACACGCTGGAAGAACGAGATGATGGGGATATCATTGACCGTCATGGAGGCATTCAGTGGTGGCAGGGGCGATCAGAACAGGATATTGGCGCTCACCTGCATGACATTGGCGTCGAACTTGCCGGTACCGAGCACTTCCGAGCCGCTGCGCGCCTGGTGCGCGTAGCCTGCGATCACCTGCACCTTGCGCTGCGCCTGCCATACCGCCCGTACGTTGGCCGAGCGGATGGCATCGGTCAGGTCGCTCGAGCCGGGGAAGGCAGTGCGCGCGTTGTAGTCGCGTTTCTCGTAGACCGCACTGGCTTCGACCCTGAGCTTGGCCGTCGCGTCCCAGTTGGCGCCGATGCTGGCGCCCTTGTTGAGCGTGTAGCTGACCAGCGAGCTTTCGATCGGTGCAAATTCGCGCCAGGCCGCGGCCGTATAGCTGATCTTGCCGCGCGGCGTATAGATGCCGGTGACGCGGCCATTGAAACCGCTGGTCTTGCCTTCGCCGAACGACTGCTGCTCGCGCCGCACATAGCCGGCCAGCGCCTGCACCGTGGTGCTGCCGGTGGCCAGCCAGTTGACGCGCGCCTTCAGTTCGTCCTGGGTGAAGTCGTCGACCATCACGCCTGCGTTGATGGGGCGGCGGTTCGGATATTCGCCCTTCACGCGGCGTGCCACCAGGCCCACCGAGCTGCCGCTCTTCGGCGTGTACAGCAGCTCGGTCTCGACCGCCTTTTCGGTGCGGTTATTGAAGCGCTGCACCAGCAATTCGTAGTCGAATTCGTCCTGCGAATAACCGGCCCGCACTTTCCAGCTCGGATGCATCTTGTAGCCGGCGTCGAACAGGTGGCGGCGCTGCTTGCGCAGGTTGCGCTGGTCGCTGCGGAAATCGGTGTACGGCGCCAGCGTCTGCAGGTACATGGTCTCGGCGCGGCCCTCGAACTTGTTGCCGATTTCCCAGAACCAGGTGCCCTGCAGGTCGCGCCCGTCATAGTCGAGCTGGTCGAAGTGGTCGAAGCTGACCTTCGACACCTTGGCGCTCACGGCCACGCGCTGGCGGCTGATGCGCTTGTTGTACAAAATGCCGGCCTCGGCAGTGCGGTAGGCGTCGCCGCGCTTGCCTTCGAACGGGGCTTCATCGTCGGGCACGCGCAGGATATTGTCGTCGTAAGCCCAGCCGATGCCGCCATACAGTTGCAGGCCTTCCTCGGGCGGCGCCGCCAGCGCGGACACGGCGGCGGTGGCGAACAGCGCGCCGAGGAAAACGGCGAGCGGTCGTTGACGGTGCTTGATCAAAATAAGTGGCATGTTGTCTTGTTCTCGATAGTCATGCGCCGAAAAGAATCACCAGAACTGCCAGCTGGCGGTCGCCATTACCCAGATCCCCAGCAGTCCGTTGGTGACAGCGTGGGCCAGGACCGGCGACCACAGGTTGCGGTGCCGCATGTACAGCAAGCCGTAGGCGACGCCGGCAACGATCCCGGCCAGCCACAGGTTGTGCTCGAAGCCGAACAGCACGGTCGGGATCACGAAAGCCTTGAACCCGATCCGCGCCGGATCGACCAGCTGGAAGTCGGCCCGCTCGACCCAGCGCATCACGAACGAACGCCAGAACAGTTCTTCCATCACGGGCACGACCAGTGCGGCCCCGGCAATGCGGATCGCCACCAGCAGCCAGTCGACCCGGCCATCGGTCGTCGGGTTGTAGCCGGGCGCATTGCCAATGGTCGTCCATGGCAGGTCGAGGTTGACCCACAGCACCAGCACCACGATGCCGGTGACGATGGCAACCAGAACCTGTTTCAGGGACAGCGCGAAGCGGTGCAACTCGTCGTATTGACGCCAATATACGGCCAGCAGCGCCAGCACGGCGCCAGCCTGGACCGGATACAGCCAGCGCAGCTCGGCGCGGCTGAAGCCGACGCGCTCGAGCACGTCGCCCAGGACGATGAAGAGGATATAGACGCCGAAAGGCAGGATGCGCGCCCAGGCGGCGCGCGTGAGGAAGGGTTCATTGACCGCGACGCCCGCATTCGCGGCGGGAACAGGTTGGGCGTCGTTGCGATCGGTCATAGGGTATGTTCCCGCAGGCGCCTGGCCTGCTTGCCTGTTCGTCGGACTACTCCCCCCTGGCGCGAGCTTCGATGCGCTCCCAGCGTTCCAAGGCGTCGAGTAGCAGTTCGTCGATCTCGGCGTGGCGCTCGTTGATGCGGCGCGCATCGCCAGGATTCTGCTTGTAGAAGTCCGGCGCGTTCAGCTGGGCTGTAATCGCGGACTGCTCATCCTCAAGAGACGCGATCAGCAGAGGAAGTTCCTCCAGTTCGCGCTGTTCCTTGTAGCTCAACTTTACCTTCTTCTGCTGAGCACTCTGTGCGGTAGATGACATACCGTCCGTTTTCGTCGCGCCCGCCTTCGGCGCGCTGGCCGGCGCCGCGACCGGCGCGGCCGCGCGCACGCGTTCCCAGTCGCTGTAGCCGCCCACGTACTCACGCCACTTGCCCTGCCCCTCGGCCACGATCACCTGGGTCACGACATTGTCCAGGAAGGTACGGTCGTGGCTCACAAGAAACACGGTGCCGGTATATTCCTCGAGCAGTTCTTCCAGCAGCTCGAGGGTCTCGATGTCGAGGTCGTTGGTCGGTTCGTCGAGCACCAGGCAGTTGGCCGGCTTGGCGAACAGGCGCGCCAGCAGCAGGCGGTTGCGCTCGCCGCCGGACAGCGACTTGACCGGCGAACGCGCCCGTTCCGGCGAGAACAGGAAGTCGTTCAGGTAGGTCATGACGTGCTTGCGCTGGCCATTGATCTCGACCCAGTCGCTGCCCGGTGCGATGGTATCGGCCAGGCTGGCGTCTTCATTGAGCTGGGTGCGCATCTGGTCGAAGTACGCGACGTTGAGCTTGGTGCCGAGACGGGTGACGCCGCTGTCGGCCGCTTCCTCGCCCAGGATGATCTTGAGCAGCGTCGTCTTGCCGGCGCCGTTCGGGCCGATCAGGCCGACCTTGTCACCGCGCAGGATGGTGCCGCTGAAGTTCTCGACGATGATCTTGTCGCCATAGCGCTTGTTGACGCCTTCCATGTCGGCGACGATCTTGCCCGAGCGCTCGCCGGTGGCGACGTCGAGCTTGATCTGGCCCTGCTGGTCACGGCGCGCCGAGCGCGTCAGGCGCAGCGCTTCCAGGCGCCGCACGCGGCCTTCGTCGCGGGTGCGGCGTGCCTGCACGCCCTTGCGGATCCACACTTCCTCTTGCGCGAGGAACTTGTCGAACTTGGCGTTTTCCACTTCCTCGTTGGCCAGCAGTTCGCGCTTGCGTTCCTGGTAGGTGGTGAAATTGCCCGGGAACGACAGCAGGCGGCCGCGGTCGAGTTCGATGATGCGGGTGGCAACATTGTCCAGGAAGCTGCGGTCGTGGGTAATGAACAGGACCGAGCCGCGGAATTCGCGCAGCAGGCTTTCCAGCCACTTGATCGAGGTGAAGTCGAGGTGGTTGGTCGGTTCGTCGAGCAGCAGCACGTCCGGCGCCGAGACCAGCGCCACGGCCAGCGCCACGCGCTTCTGCATCCCGCCCGACAGCGTGCCCATGACGGCGTCGCGCGCCAGGTTCAGGCGGTCGAGCGTGGTGTCGACCTTGTGCGCCAGGTTCCAGCCATCCTGGGCGTCGAGCGTGGTCTGCAGCACGTGCATGCGCTCCATCAGCGCATCGTCGTCGCCCTGGCCGAACTTGCCGGTGAGTTCTTCGTATTCGGTCAGCATCGCCTGCAAACTGCCCATGCCGAGCGCGACCACGTCGAACACCGTCATGGCCGGATCGAACACCGGCTCCTGCTCGACATAGGCGATCTTGACGCCCTGCTGCATGACCAGCAGGCCATCGTCGAGTTTCGAGCGGCCCGAGATGACTTTCAGGAGCGACGATTTGCCGGTGCCGTTACGGCCGATGAGGCCGACGCGCTCGCCGGTCTCGAGGGAAAAGTCCGCATGGTCGAGCAGCGGTACGTGGCCGAAGGCCAGTTGGGCGGAACTGAGGGAGATGACAGCCATGATCGATGTGCGGCCCGGTGTGCGAGGTGGTCGCGGCGCGGGCTGGAAGCGTGAGTTGATTGAGTAAGGCGCACATTGTACCGACTGGCGGGCTCGAACTTGTAGTTCTGTGGCGATCCTCGGCTATAATTGCAGCCGGTTCACGGTTATGGCGCGTTTCGCGCGGTCTGACCGCCGAACTGCAGGCTTGTCCTGCCCTGTTTCACCTTGGTGAAAATGGCTTCCTCCCCGTAGTACAACGGATAGTACGCGCGCCTCCTAAGCGTGAGATTCAGGTTCGATTCCTGACGGGGGGACCAGTTGCTCAGCCACCATCTTCATCGCTGAATCTTCCTGCTCAAAGCGCCTTCCAGGCGAGGCCGACGATGACGGCAACAAACGTGCCTGTAATCAGTAGTGAGAGCACAATCAGCAACAGCGTTGCCAGCCTGGAGATGACAGCGGCAGTAAGGCCGGCGATTGTCACCACGTAGGCAAAACGCGCCCACTTGGGCCAGTCCACTGCAATGGAATGCTTGATACTGAGGTAAGCAAACAAGCCACCGCCTATCGTGCCAAGCAGTGCACCGAAAAAGCGGTGCGAACGCTCTGCCTCTCTCCGTGCTGCGTCCTGCAAGGATTCTTCGCTGGCATGGTATTCGACTACCCCGTCATCACGACGTCTGCTGAAGCGCGTCATGGCTTACATGGCCGTGCCGGCCACCCTGAACTCCCAATAGTTCTCACTTTCATGACCCCTCCCGTTTTCCCGATCCACACGATCGTGCTGAGGTGAAGTAACGTCTGCTTGACCTACGCAAAAGCGAGCATCGGAACCCATCGCAAGCTGTCATGCACAGCGTTGCATGGGAGCCGGGATCAATCTTGCGCTTGACATGATCACGAAACCGGCAAGGTCTGCGACTGAACGGATGAAGACCAGCGATGTCTTCATATTGTGCCTGGTCGGACGGTCCGCTGCCGACCACTGGTACCTGGCAGTGCAGGTGGAGCTACCCGAAGACGCGTCGCACTGCCCTCGCAGCGGCAACGGCGTCATTGGGCTGGATTTTGGCATTACGACGGCCGTGACGCTCAGCACCGGCGAAAAGATCGTGGGCCCCAAACCATTGAAGGTGGCGCTGCGGCGCTTGCGCATTCGAGCACGTCGCCACGCGCGCAAATTGAAAGCGGTGTCATGCAAGGCAGTGCCGCCAGCTTCACCAACCGACGGCGTAGAAGACCGGCGCACGGCAAACATCATCAAGGCTGGGCGAGCCTTGGCGCGCATGCATGCGCGCATCGCCAACATCCGCGAGAACTGGACACACCAGTTGACAACCCGATTGTGCCGCGAAAACCAAGCGCTCGCGATCGAGGACCTGCATGTCTCGGGCATGCTCGCCAATCACAAGCTGGCACGCGCGATTTCCGATATGGGTTGGTACAGAATTCGTTGCCAACTGACGTACAAGGCGCAACGCTACGGCACCGTGCTGGTCATTGCGCAGCGCTGGTATCCCTCGAGCAAGCTCTGCTCAGGTTGTGGGAACAAGAACAAGGCATTGGGATTGTCCGTGCGTGCATGGACCTGTCCTGCCTGTGGTGCAAGACATGACCGCGATATCAACGCGGCCATGAATCTTGAACGGCTCGCAACCGGCGCCCTGTTGGCGCATGCTGCGCTACCCGTGGCGAGTCCGGCGGCAACGTCGGACACTTCCCTCGGCATCGTGTCGGCGGAAGGCGGGAAAGTGACGCCTGTCAGAAACGAATTCGGTCAGCAGGACGGTTCGGGGCAGGAAGGGAACATTGTGCAAGCTGGCATATGCTCCCGATAGCAGGACTCTGTACTATCCGTGCCTACCCTTCGCTATCCACGCGAAGACGCGATTTTATTGTCGACAACATCTCCACCATCGCCGCCTTGTCCTCCCCCGGCACATCCGCCAGCATCTCCTCGATCCAGCGCTCATGCTCGACCGCCATCCCGGCAAACGCCGCCCGCCCCGCCGCCGTCAGCTTGACCGCCGACGCGCGCCGGTCGCGCGCATCCTGCACCCGCAGCACCAGTTCCTCGCGTTCGAGCTGGTCGACGATCCCGGTGATGTTCCCGCCCGTGACCATCATGCGCTTCGACAGCTCGCCCATGCGCAAGCCGTCCGGATGCCGCTCCAGCTGCGCCATCAGGTCGAAGCGCGGCAAGGTAATCCCGAAGCTGGTGCGCAAACGGCTGCGGATCTCGTTCTCGATGCGCGTCGTGCACGACAGCATGCGCAGCCACAGGCGCAGCGATTGGTGGGAATCGACGGTGAGACGGCTTTCCAGGTCGAGCCCGGCATCGAACGCCCCCGCCTCCGCATCCCCATTCATGTCGCGGCGCATTGCGCGTCGATCTTCATCCTGCATGCTGTCCTCAAACCGCTTCACTGCGTAATTTAAACCGTTGCAGTTTACCGGTTTCGGTGCGCGGCAGTCGGTCGCGGAATATTATCGCGCGCGGGTATTTATACGGTGCGATCCGCTCCTTGACGAATTCCTGCAGTTCCTGCACCAGTTCTTCCGATCCTGCCACGCCGGCGCGCAGTACCACGTGGGCCTCGACCACCTGCCCGCGCTCGACATCCATCCGCCCCACCACGCAGCATTCGGCCACGGCCGGATGCAGCAGCAGCGTGTCCTCGACCTCGGGTCCGGCGATGTTGTAGCCGCTCGAGATGATCATGTCGTCCAGCCGCGCCCGATAGTAGTAATAGCCGTCGGCATCCATCTCGTAGGCGTCGCCGGTCAGGTTCCAGCCGCCCTGTACATAGGCCTGCTGGCGCTCGTCGTCCAGGTAGCGGCAGCCGGTCGGCCCCTTCACCGCCAGCCGCCCGATCACGCCCGGCCCCACCGGCTGCCCCAGGGCATCGAGGATGCAGGCCTGGTAGCCGGGAACCGGCTTTCCGGTCGCCCCCGGGCGTACGTCGTCCCCGGCCGCCGCAATGAAGATGTGCAGCATCTCGGTCGAGCCGATGCCGTCGATCATGACCAGGCCGGTCGCCGCCTGCCAGGCTGCGCGCGTCGCCAGCGGCAACGGTTCGCCGGCCGATACGCTGGCGCGCAGGCTGGCCAGGTCGAAGCGCCCGGCCTGGGCCGCCATCTGGCGATAGAACGTCGGGGCCGTGAAACAGACGGTGGCGCGGTGTGCGGCGATCGCCTCGAGCAGGCCCTCGGGGCTGAGGCGCTCGATCAGGACGCCGGTCGCGCCGACCCGCAGCGCAAACAATAGCAGCCCGCCCAGCCCGAAGGTGAAGGCCAGCGGCGGCGTGCCGATGAAGATGTCGTCACCCCGTGCGCCGAGCACGTGGCGCGGGAAACAGTCGCAGATCGCCAGCACGTCGCGGTGGAAGTGCATGGTCCCTTTCGGCACGCCGGTGGTCCCGGACGTAAAACCGATCAGGCAGATGTCGTCGGCTGCGGTGTCGGCCGGCACGAATGGCGCGGCATGGCGCGCCATGCGCGCTTCCAGCGTCTCCGGGCCATCGGCGTCGAACACCAGCACCGGTGCGGCCAGGCCGAGCAGCGCGAGTTCGTCCACCAGCGATGCGGCGCACAGCACCGCATCGATGCGCGCCTTGTCGACGATCTGGCGCAGCTCGCGCGCGCGCAGCAGCGGCATGGTCGGCACCGCGATGCAGCCGGCCTTGATCACGGCCAGGATGCAGGCCGCCGTCATTGGACAGTTCGCCCCGCGCACCAGCACGCGGTTGCCGGTGACCAGGTCCAGGTCGTCCCGCAGCACGTGGGCGATGCGGTCGACCCGCGCCAGCAGCCCCGCGTAACTCAGCCGTTCGCGGGCGCCGGCCAGCGCCGTGCGCTCGCCCCAGCCGCGCGCGACCGCCGTGTCGAGCAGCTCGGCAGCACAATTGAGGCGGTCGGGATAATGCAGCTGGGGCAGGTCGAACAGGAACTCGGGCCACGCGTGCGGCGGCGGCAGGCTGGCGCGGGCAAACCCGTCCACGTGACCGGACGGCGACAGCGGGGCTGCGGTGGCATCGTTCATCAGGATCCCGGTACGATCTGCTTGGCAGACACTGTAAACCCCAAGGTTGCCGGCGACAAGCGGATTCGCGCGGCTACCCTACCCGGTTCAGGCCCCGACCACGCGCCGCGACTGGCGCGCCACGTCGGCGATGGCCAGCGCCAGCGCCGTCGCCAGCTGCCCTGCGACCTGCGTGTCGGCCCCGGCCAGCGCATCGGCCGCGCCATGCAGGCCGAGGGTGGCGCAGCCTTCGCGCAGGCGGGCCAGGCGCGCCTGCGCACTTGCCGCATCGAGCGCGGGCAGTTCGTCGGTGGCGGTCTGCAACTGGCGCGCCAGGCCGTCCAGGTACAGGCGCAGGCGCGCGACGTCGATGCCCAGGCGGGCGAGCACGTCGGCCGGGCTTTCCAGGCCGGCGTCGTCGGTGACGGCGTGCATGCGCGCGAACTGGGCCTGCACGTCTTCCTTGCGAAACGGCTTGATGATGTAGCCGCTGGCGCCCAGCACCGCCGCTTCGTCGAGCGTCGCGCTATCGGACGCGGCCGACACCAGCACGAACGGCAGCGCATGCAGGTCGGCCCGGGCGCGTACCCGCTGCAGCAGTTCGAGGCCGGACAGGTGCGGCATGCGCAGGTCGCAGAACACGATGTCGAAGGCGCCGCCGGCCTCGATCTGGCGCCAGGCGTCCTCGCCATCCTCGGCCTCCGCGATCGCGTGGCTCCCACAGCTGTCGATCAGGTGCAACAGCATCATGCGCGCAACCACGTCGTCGTCGACTACCAGCACCTTCATTGCTTCCTCAACAGCTTTTTTCCAGGACCTGCATTATAAGCCTGCCATGGACGATCGCCGCGCCGCCCGGGGCCGGATGGCCACGGCCTGGCGCAAAACTGCGGCAGTTCTGCAACGTTCGCGCGCCCATGGCGTCAGTGCGCACTGAATGCGTCCAGCAACAGGTACAGGTGCGGCAGGCCGGCGCGCAGCGCGGCGCCCTCGCCCGCGTCGGCCGCGGCTTCCAGTTCGGCGCACAGCGTTTCCAGTGCCGCTTCCTCGAGATGGCTGGCGCTGCCGCGCAGGCCGTGCAGCACCCGGCCCACGGTGTCGAAGTCGTCTTGCGCCAGCGCCGCATCGAGTTCGGCGCGGCGGCGCGGCAGGTCGGCGCTGAAGGCCGTGCGCAGGCGCGCCGCCAGTTCGGCCGGCAGGCGCGCCGCCTGGGCGGCCTGCACCGCCGTGGGCGCGGGCGGTGCGCTGGCCACCTCGAACATCGCGTCCAGCGCCGCCGTCGCCAGCGCATGCGCGTCGCGCAGGCCCGGCGGCGGCATCTCGGGCAAGGTGGCGCCGCGCTGCAGCTGGCGTTCGATCGCGCGCGCCAGCTGCAGGTGCAGCGCGGCCTCGTCGATCGGCTTGGTCAGGAAGGCGTCCATGCCGCAGGCCAGGTAGCGGGTGCGGTCTTCGGCCGTGGCGTTCGCGGTGAGCGCCACGATCATCACGTGCTGGTCCAGCACCGGCGCCTCGGGCGGGCCGCCGGCGCGGATCAGGCGGGTGGCGCTGGCGCCGTCCATCTCGGGCATGCGGCCATCCATCAGCACCAGGTCATAGCGCTTGCGCGCGCATGCCGCCACCGCTTCGCGGCCGTTTTCGACGATGTCGATCTGATGGCCCATCTCCTCGATCATCAGGCGCGCGATGATCTGGTTGGTCGGGAAGTCCTCGGCGCACAGCACCCGCAGCACGTGGCTGTGCGGCGCGCGCGCCACGTGCTCGACCTGCGGCGGTTCGACGCCTTCGCTCAAGGGCAGCAGCACGCTGAACACGCTGCCCTTGTTTTCGACGCTGTTGACGCCGATGCTGCCGCCCATCAGTTCCACCAGCTGGCGGCAGATCGCCAGTCCCAGGCCGGTGCCGCCGTAGCGGCGCGTGGTGGTGGTGTCGGCCTGCTCGAATTTCTGGAACAGGCGCGGCAGCGCGGCCGCCGGGATGCCGACGCCGGTGTCGCGCACCGTGAAGCGGATCATGTGGCGCACCGACGCGGCGTCGAACGCGTCCGGCCGGCGCGGCGCGCTCTGGTCCTCGGCGCGGCACGCGACCTGCACCGTCACGCCGCCGGTACGGGTGAACTTGAAGGCGTTGCCGATCAGGTTGACCAGCACCTGGCGCACCCGGGTCGGGTCGCCCATCACGAAGCGCGGCACGTTGGCGTCGACAGTCACAGCAAAATCGAGGCTCAGGCCGGCCGCCTGCTCCTGGAACAGCGCCTCCACATTGCGCATCTTCGCGTGCAGGTCGAAGTCGATCCGCTCCACGGTCAGCTTGCCGGCCTCGATCTTCGAAAAATCGAGCAGGTCGTTGATGATCGCCAGCAGCGCCTGGGCGTTGGCCTGGCCGCGCACGATCTGCTCGCGTGTGTTCTCGCGCAGGCGCGCGTCGCGCAGCGCGAAGCCGAGCATGCCGATCACGCCGGCCAGCGGGGTGCGCATCTCGTGGCTCATATTGGCCAGGAACTCGGACTTCTGGCGCGTCGCGTCCTCGGCACGCTCCTTGGCCTGGCGCAGCACTTCCTCGTTGTCCTGCAGCGCGCGGTAGGCGCGCGCCAGCTCGTTGCTCTGCTGGCGCATGCGCCGTTCCTGCTCGCGCAGTTCGCCGGTGTGGTGCTCGAGCATGCGGTTCTGCTGCTCGACCTGCTCGGTGCGCGCGCTCACCTGGTGCTCGAGGCGCTCCTTGTGGCGGCGCAGGTTCGACAGGCGCGTGCGCACGCCAATGTAGAAAACGCTGCAGGCCAGCACCACCGCGCCGATCCGGAACCACGGCGTGCCCCAGGGCGGCGGCTCGATGGTCAGCGCCAGCGCCGCCACGTCCTCGCTCCACACGCCGTCCTTGTTGGCGGCGCGCACCCGGAATACGTAGGTGCCCGGGTCGAGGTTGGTGTAGGTGGCGGCGCGCTTGTCGGCGTCGGCGCTGACCCAGCCCGGGTCGAACCCGTCGAGCCGGTAGGCGAAGCGGTTGCGCTGCGGCGCGGCGAAGTGCAGCGCCGCGAATTCGAGCGTCAGCACCGAGGCGCTGGCCGGCAGCGTAACCGCGCTGGCGTGCTCGATCGGCCCCTTCAGCAGGTTCGGGAAGGCCTGGGCGAGCGGCCGGTTGGCCACCTGCAAGCCGGTGATCACCGGACGCGGCGCAATGCGGTTGTCGCGGATCGCGCGCGGGTCGAACGCCGTGATGCCATTGAAGCCGCCGAAGTACAGCGTGCCGTCGGCCGCGCGCAGCGCCGCGGTGTCGAAGAAGGCGCCTTCGGTGATGCCGTCGGCCGAGGTGTAGCTGCGCCAGCGCCCGTTCTTCGGGTCGAAGCTCGAGATCCCGCTCGAGGTGCTGGCCCAGATGCGGCCATCGAGGTCTTCCAGCACCGCCGCCACCGCATCGTCGAGCAGGCCGTCGCGCATCGTGTAGCGGGTGATGCTGATCGCGCCGTCGGGGCCGGTGACCATGCGGTTCAGGCCCACCGCGGTGCCGATCCAGATGTCGCCGCGGCTGTCTTCCATCAGGTGGCTCACCTCGTCGTGGCTGATGCTGTTGGCGTCGAACGGGTCGTGGCGGAAGTGCCGGAAGCGGCCGCTGTCGCGATCCAGCAGGTCCAGGCCGGCGAAGGTGCCGACCCAGAAGCGTCCGTGCCGGTCTTCCAGCATCGGCCGCGCCACGTTGTCCGACAGGCTCGTGAACCGCGCCGGGTCGTGGCGGTAGCTGAGCACCGCATGCGTGGCCGGATCGAACCGGTGCAGGCCGCCGCGCGTCGTGATCCACAGGAAGCCGGCGCGGTCGACCAGCATCGCGCGCACATTGTTGGCGTCGGCGTCGCCCGGCAGCACATGGCGCCCGAAGCGCCGGTTACGCGGGTCGAACGAGGTGATGCCCGAGCGGCTGCCGATCCACAGCAGGCCGCTGTGGTCGCGCGCGATGGCCGACGCCGGCGTGTCGATCAGGCTGTTCGGGTTGTCCGGCTCGTGGCGAAAGATCTCGGCCTGCCCGGTGGCCGGGTCGAACCGGTGCAGTGCGGTCGAGGTGCCGATCCACACGCGCGCGCCGTCGCCCAGCAGCGCGCGCGCCTTGTTGTCGGCCAGCGTGTCGGGCGTGTCGGCGCGCACCAGCACGCGCGCGAAGCCGCCGCTGCCCAGGTCGACCCGCGCCACGCCGCCGTACCAGGTGCCGGCCCAGAAGGTGCCGACCCGGTCGCGGTACAGCGCCGACACATAATTGTCGGCCAGGCTGTGACGGTCGCTCAGGGAGTTGCGAAACACGTCGAAGCGGTCTTCGCGCGGCCGCCAGCGGTACAGGCCGGCGTCGTGCGAGCCGACCCAGACCGTGCCGTCACTGTCCTGGTACAGCGCGGAAATCCAGTGCTTGCCCAGGCCGTCGTCGAGATCGTAGCGGCGCAGCACGCCGCCACCGCGTACCGTCAGGCGTTCCAGGCCGCCGTAGCGCCCCACCCACAATTGCTGCTGGTCGTCGATCATCAGCGCGTGCACCGGCCGCGCGCGCGCATCGAGGCCGAGGTCGGAGGCATGGTGTTCGATGCGGCGGCGATCCGGGGTCAAGCTGTCCAGTCCCGCCGCGGTGCCGATCCACAGCCGGTTCGCGCCATCGAGCGCCAGCGCCTGGATGCCGTTGCTGGCCAGCGTGCGCGGCTCGCCCGGCACGTGGTGCCAGACCGTGAACTTGCCGGTCACGGTGTCGAAATGCTGCAAGCCGTCGGCGGTCCCGATCCACAGGCCATCGCCGCCATCGCCGACCAGCGCGCGGATCTGGCGGTTGCCGGTGCCGCGCCGGGTCGGCTCGTCCGGCAGGTGCTGGGTGAAGCTGCGCGTGGCCGGGTCGTACAGATTCAGGCCGCCGTCGGTGCCCAGCCACATGCGGCCGCGCCGGTCCAGGTGCAGCACCCGCACCCAGTTGCTCGACAGGCTGCGCGGGTTGCCCACTTCGCTGCGGTAATTGACGAAGCGGTAGCCGTCGAAGCGCGACAGGCCGGACTGGGTGCCGAACCACATGAAGCCGTCGCGGTCCTGGACGATCGACAGGATCGATTCCTGGGCAATCCCCTGCTGCACCGACAGGTGCTCGAAGCGCAGCGTCGGCTCGGGCGGCGTGGCCCGCACCGGCGCCACCGGCGCCACCAGCGCCGCCATGGCCAGCAGCAGCATGCACAGGACGCGCGCCGGCACGCCGGTCATGCGAAGAACGCCAGCACGTCGTCGCGCCGCGCCAGGGTGTCGTGTTCGCCCAGCCGGATCAGCTGGCGCGTGTAGCCTGCCTCGAACAGCAGGTACGAGGCCAGCGCGGCGCCGCGCGATTCGAGCGCGCCGAGCGTACCGAGCAGCGTGCGCACCGGCGCCGGCAGGCTGCCGGTGTGGCGCGCGGCCAGGTCGTCGAGCCGTTCGGACGGCGAGATCATGAGCAGCCGGATCGGCCGCAGCGGCGTGCCGGCGCTGGAATGCGGTGGCGAATGTGGCGGGATCGCTGCCAGCGTGTGGTTGATGCGCTGCAGGCGCTCGACGTCGGCCGCCAGACTGTCGAGGAAGATCGAGGACAGCGCATGCCCCGCCACCTGCGCCAGGCTCGGATAGCCGCCGCGCGCCGGGTCGTCCGGCGCCGCCTCGCCCACCCGGCCGGCGCCGACCACCAGCACGCGCGTGGCGCCCAGGTGGATCGCCGGCGCGATCGGGGCCGACTGGCGCATCGAGCCGTCGCCACAGTATTCGCGCCGGCCCGCCAGGTACAGCGGGGTGGCCGGAAACACGAACGGGATCGCGCTCGAGGCCAGCAGGTGCTCGACCCCGATCTGGGTGGGCAGCGCGGTGCGGCCGTGGCGCACCCACGGCTCGATGCGCGCCGCGCTCTGGTAGAAGGTGATGTGCTGGCCGCTGGTGTACGACGAGGCGGTGATCGCCAGCGCGTGCAGCTTGCCCTCGGCCAGGTTGGCGTCCAGGCGCGGCAGATCGAGCACGCGGTGCAGCAGGCCCGCCAGCGGGGTATTGTCGAGCAGGGACTGGGGCGGCGCCGCATGCCACTTGCGCAGCAGCCAGCCGAACGACAGCAGCGACAGCCAGCGCGCGCCCGAGCGCAGCACCGCCAGCGAATCGGCCCGGTACACGGTACGGGTGACGATGTTGTCCCATACCGCCAGCAGGCCGCGCACGGCGCTGGCGAAGTTGTCGGCGCGGCAGGCCAGTGCGGTGGCGTTGAGCGCCCCGGCCGAGGTGCCGCACAGGATATCGAACGGCATCTGCGACGGCGGCCGGCCGGCATCGGCCAGGATGCGCGCGATCGCATGCAGCACCCCGGCCTGGTAGGCGGCGCGCGCGCCCCCTCCTGTCAGGATCAGTCCGGTTTTCTGTTTGTTTTCCACCTTACAAGGTTAGCAAACTCTGCTGCATTGGGGCAAATGCAAGGTGGTTTCTACCGTGTGCTAGCGAAACAATGTCTCAATCTGTCACGCCGTCATGCCGGGCGCATCACGGCGTCGCGCTCATTGACCGTGTGCATGGGCCGTGTGCATGGGCCGTGTGCATGGGCCGTGTGCATGGGCCGTGTGCATGGGCCGTGTGCATGGGCCGTGTGCATGGGCAGCAATCGCCTACCGCGCCACTGCCTCGACCGGTCATGGGAAAGTGGTGGCTTTCCCCATGAATTATTTACCGATAGACTGTGCCACATGGCTCATCATGCACTGCACAACGGCGTCACCCCCACGCGGATGACGGCCACGCCCGGGTTGCCGCGCTGGTGCGGCGTGCTGCTGGCGCTCGTCTGGAGCGCCGCCGTTTGTGCCCAGGATCATGCGCCGACGCTGGCCGACTACAACCGCGCCGTCTGGACCGCGAGCGATGGCGCGCCGGTGCATGTCACGCGCATGGCGCAGACGCCCGATGGCTGGCTGTGGCTGGGTACGCCGAACGGCCTGTACCGCTTCGACGGGGTGCGCTTCCACCGCTACCAAGCGACAGGCGCTGCGCGCCTGCTGGGTTCACGGATCTGGGAGTTGTCGGCCCAGCCCAACGGCGACCTGTACATCGGCTACGAAACGCCGGGCCTGAGCGTCATCCGGGCCGACGGGCGGCTCGAGCATCTGGCCGGCGCAGGCAGGGATGGCCCGGTCAGGGAAACCAGCCGCATCGTGCGCGACGATGCCGGGTCGCTCTGGGTGAGCACCTCGTTCGGCCTGCGCCGCCTGGCGGGGGGACGGTGGTCGACCCTCGGTCCGGCGCAAGGCTGTCCCGACGCCCAGTTGACCGTCGCCCTCGACCGCAGCGGACAGTTGTGGGCCGCTACGCTCGGCCAGCTGTACCGCGTCGACCGCGCCGCCGGCCGCTGCGTCCCCGCGGCCCCGCTGGCCCCGCACGCCGGCGTGCCGAAAAAGATGGTGGGATTCCATACGTCGCCGGACGGCCGGCTCTGGGTCGGCGCCGACGGGCAGCTGGCGCTGGTCGCGGCGCCGCCGCCAGCGGCCAGCGGGCGGGCCAGCTATCTCGATCAGGACTCCGGCAGCGGCGCCCTGTTCGACCGCGCCGGTGACCTGTGGGCGCTGCGCTGCCCGTCCGGCGTCTGCATGGTGGCGTTTGCCGGCGCGAATGCGGGCAGCGCCATCGATGTCGCCGCGGCAGCGACCAGCCGCCTCGACCAGCCCGGCCAGCTGCATTCGCTCGCCCCGCGCGTCATCTTCGAGGACCGCGAGGGCGACATCTGGCTCGGCTCGCCGACCGGCATCGAGCGCTTCCGCCGCAACTCGCTGCGCCCGGTCGCGCTGCCGGCCATCAAGGGCGACTTCCATGTCGCCCCCGATGACAACGGCAGCGTGTGGCTGATCGCGCCCCAGGAGCGGCGCGGATGGCGCTACGATCCGGCCACGCGCCGGCTCACCGACCTGCCGGGGAAATACCGCGGCGCCATGCCCGCGCCGGACGGCGCGATCGTATTCCTCGGGGAGGACAGCATCACCGTGCGGCGCGCCGGCCACGAGACCCGGATCGCGCCGCCCGGACCGCTGCCGCCGGCAGCCTGGGCGCGCGGCGATGGCCAGCGGGTCTGGCTCGGCGGCTTCAACGTCCCGGCCCGGCTGTGGGATGGCAGGGCCTGGAGGCCGGCGACCGATGTGCCGGGCGCCGAATACGTGTTCAGTGCGGCGGGACAGCGCGGCCAGATGTGGCGCGGACTCGCCGACGGGCGCCTGGTGCTGTTCGAGGACGGCCGCCTGCGCGCCGCCTACGACCAGCACATGCTGGGGATGATCGGCCAGCCGACCTGCCTGGGCGCCGTTCCCGAACTGGTGGTGTGCGGCGAGGCCGGCGTGGCCGTGCTGCATGACGGGCGTTTCAGGCGCCTGCGGGTGGGACGTGACGACGTGCTGCGCCGCGTCACCGGCTTCTTCGTCGCTGCCGACGGCGTCCGCTGGCTCAACGGCGACACCGGCCTGCTGCGCGTCGAGGAGGCCGACTGGCGCCGCACCGTGGAGACGGATGCGCCGCTGCGCCATACCCTGCTGGACGCACGCGACGGCTACACCGGTACCGCCGCCGATGTGGCGTCGCTGCGGATGGTGAATGGCCGCCTGTGGGTCACGACGACCGACGGCATCGTCGAACTCGATCCGCTGCGGCGCCAACGCAATGCGCTGGCCCCGCAGCCGCAGCTGATGGCCGTGACCGGGGACGATGTGGGCTACCCGCTGACGCAGCCGCCGCGCATCGAGGCCGGCACGACCCGCCTGCGCTTCGAGTTCACCGCGCCGGCGCTGAGCCGGCCCGAACGCATCGTGTTCAGCTACCGGCTGGACGGCGTGGACCGCGCCTGGCAGACCGGCGCCGAACGCAGCGCCACGTATACGGGGCTGGCGCCGGGGCATTACCGCTTCCGGGTGCGCGCCATGAACGAGGATGGCGTCTGGAGCGCGCGCGAGCGCACCCTCGACCTGCAGGTGGCGCCGACGCTGGTGCAGACCGTCTGGTTCAAGCTGGCCTGCGTCGCGGCCGGCCTGCTGCTGCTGTGGCTCGGCCTGCGCCTGCGCCTGCGCTTCCTGACCCGCACCCTCACCGAACGCCTGCATGCGCAGCTCGAAGAACGCGAGCGCATCGCGCGCGACCTGCACGACACCGTGCTGCAGACGTTCCAGGGTTTCGTGCTGAAGGTGACGGCGATGCTGCCGGACGCCGACCCGGCGCTCGGCGAAACGCTGCGGCGCAGCCTACGCGACGCCAAGGCGTCCATCGAGGAAGGCCGCGACAAGGTGGCGTCGCTGCGCGCCGACGCGCCGCCCCAGCCGGCCCTGCACGACTACCTGCGCCTGGCGGCAGAGCAGGACGCCGGCCCCGGCCAGGGCTTCACGCTGCGCTGCGTGGGGCCGGCGCGCCAGCTGCATCCGATCGTCGCACAGGAGTTGTGCGCCATCGGAAGGGAAGCCTTGCGCAACGCCTTCCGCCATGCGCAGGCAACCCGGCACGACATCGTCATCGCGTACGGCGCCGGCGCGCTGGTGCTGACCGTGCGCGATGATGGCCGCGGCATCGGCATCGGAACCGGCGCCGGCGCCGGGGACAAGCACGGCCACTGGGGACTGCGCGGCATCCGCGAGCGCGCCCGCCTGATCCACGCCGATGCGCGCCTGCAGACGGCGCCCGGCGCCGGCACCACCTGGCGCATCGAGATCAAGGCGGCGCTGGCGTATGCGGATCGCCGGGCGCGCCCGCGCTGGCCGTGGCAGCGCGCCGGGGAAGGCAGGCCAGGCGCGGGCGCCGGCGCGCCTGCGAAGCCGCCCGCCTAGGGAAGCACTGATGTATTCTGGCGGGATAGAATCGGTCACGAAAAATGTGCCCGGCAAGGCGCAAACCGCAGGGATACCCCGTGGTAGCGCGAGGATTTGCAACGCCGCAGGGTGCATTTTCTCGTGGCCGATTCCCCGCCATGAATGAATCAGTGCTTCCCTAAGTCGCCTCAGTCCCCTTTCGCCACGCCTTCGCGGCGCGGGTCGGCGCCGCCGAACCACAGCGGCACGCCGTGCACGCTGATGCGCTCGATGCCGTGCAGGCCCGAGGTCTGTTCGCTCTCGCGGATTGCGTGGCCGCGCGCGCGCAGCAGGTCGATCGTGGCCTGCGGGAAGCGGCCGCGCTCCAGTTCGGTCGGGCCGTTGCGGCTGCCGAAGTTGGGCAGTGCGATCGCTTCCTGCACGTTCAGGCCCCAGTCCAGGGTGCCGACCAGCACCTTGGCGACGTAGTTGATGATGGCCGGGCCGCCCGGCGAGCCGGCTGTCAGCACCAGCTTGCCGCTGGCGCGGTCGAACACGATGGTCGGCGACATGGCGCTGCGCGGACGCTTGTTCGCTTCGACGCGGTTGGCGACCGGGCCGTCGGCGTCGCGCGCGCTGAACGAGAAGTCGGTCAGCTGGTTGTTGAGCATGAAGCCGTCGACCATCTGGCGCGAGCCGAAGGCATCCTCGATGGTGGTGGTCATGGCCAGGCCGCGGCCGTCGGCGTCGACCACCGTCAGGTGCGACGTGGACGGCAGCTCGATGGCGTTATCGAGGCCCCAGGCCACTTCCATGCCCGGCGGCGTGCCGGCCTTGGCTTCGCCCATCGAACGCGCGCCGACCAGTTGCGCGCGCGCTTTCAGGTAGCCCTTGTCGATCAGGCTCGGGATGCCGCGCCCTGGCAGCGGCACGAAGTCGGCGTCGGCCGCGTAGCGGTTGCGGTCGGCGTAGGCCAGGCGCCCCACTTCCGAGAACACGTGCACGGCTTCGGCGCCCGGCACGCCATCCTTCGGCGCCAGCGCCTTCATGTCGAAGGTCTCGAACATGCCCAGCATCTGGGCCACCGCGATCCCGCCCGACGATGGCGGCGGCATGCCGCACACGGTGTATTGCCGGTAGTCGCTGCACACGGGTGCGCGCACCTTGGCGCGGTAGTTGGCGATGTCCTGGGCGCTGAGCAGCCCCGGGTTGGTCGGATGCGCGGCCACCTTGGCCGCGATGTCGCGCGCGATGCGGCCCGTATAGAACACGTCGGCGCCGCCGCTGGCGATCTCGCGCAGCGTCCTTGCCAGCGCCGGATTCTTCAGCAGGTGGCCGACCGGCCATGGCTGGCCATTGGCATCGTAGAAGTATTTCAGGGCGACGGCGTCCTTGCGCAGCTGGACTTCGCCGGCCAGCATCTTGTGCATGCGCGGGCTGACCTTGAACCCCTGCTCGGAGAGCCGGATCGCCGGCTCGAACAGCGTCTTCCACGGCAGCTTGCCGTGTTCGCGGTGCGCCAGTGCGAGCATGCGCAGCACGCCCGGCGCGCCGACCGAACGGCCGCCCACCACGCCTTCGGTACGCGACATCGGGGTGCCGTCGGGACGCTCGAACAGGTGCTCGTCGGCCTTGCCTGGCGCGGTCTCGCGGCCGTCGAAGGCCTGGGTCTGCTTGCCGTCGTAGTGCACCATGAAGGCGCCGCCGCCGATGCCCGACGATTGCGGTTCGACCAGGGTCAGCACGAGCTGGGTGGCGATCGCCGCGTCGATGGCGCTGCCGCCGCGCCGCAGGATCTGGTAGCCGGCGTCCACCGCCAGCGGATTGGCGGCGGCGACCATGTATTTCTGCGCCGGCCAGCCGGCCTTGACGTGGTAGCCGCTGGCCGCTTCGGGGGCGGCCTGCAGGGAATCCTGGGCAGCGGCGGGAATGGCAGGGATGACAACCATGCCGGCCAGGGACAGGCCGAGGGCAAGCGTGAATCTGTTCAAATCAGTTCTCCAGAAAGCAAAACGGGCGCGCGGCTTTCGCGCCGCGCGCCCGACACACCCCAGCATGCTACCGCAAATGCTGGTTGCCTTCAGGACAAGGCTGGTTTCCGGTGACTGCCGGCAGGTTGCGCTTACTTCGCCTGCATGCGGATCGCACCGTCGAGGCGGATCGTTTCGCCGTTGAGCATCACGTTTTCGATGATCGCCCTGGCCAGGTGGGCGTATTCCTTCGGCAGGCCGAGGCGTGGCGGGAACGGCACCATCTTGCCGAGCGAGTCACGCACCTCCTGCGGCATGTTCATCAGCATCGGGGTCTCGAAGATGCCGGGGGCGATCGTCATCACGCGAATGCCGCTGCGCGCCAGGTCGCGCGCCATCGGCAGCGTCAGGCCGGCCACCGCCGCTTTCGAGGAACCATACGCCGCCTGCCCCATCTGGCCGTCGTAGGCCGCGACCGAGGCGGTGTTGATGATGACGCCGCGCTCGCCATACTCCCCTTCGGGCGTCCGGGCCATGGCCTCGGCCGCCAGGCGCGCCATATTGAACGTGCCGACCAGGTTGATGTTGACGGCGCGCTGGAACAGCTCGAGCGGGTGCGGGCCTTCCTTGCCGACCGTCTTGGCCGCCGGCGCGATGCCGGCGCAGTTGACCAGGCCGCGCAATGTGCCCAGCGCGGCGGCGGCGGCAACCACGGCCTGGGCGTCGGCTTCCTGGGTGACGTCGCAGCGGACGAACTGTCCTTTCAGTTCGTCGGCCAGCGCGCGGCCGGCGTCTTCCTGCAGGTCGGCGATCACGACCGTTGCGCCGTTTTCGGCGAGCATGCGCGCGGTGGCCGCGCCGAGGCCCGACGCGCCGCCGGTGACGATGAAGACGTTGTCCTGGATATGCATGGTAGTCCCTTTATAAAAGTTCTGGCAGATCGCTTTACGCTTACGTAAACGTCAACCGTTATTCTAGCGAACTTTCTTGTCAGGGGCCGGTAAAACATGGGGGGACAGTACAGCCGCCCAGCCTGCCCGAGGCAGGAGGTGGCGGCTACACCGTACGGGGTGCGCTCAGAAGCACTGCACCGTGGTGCCAGTGCGGTTGCACAGGCGACCAGCGCTGTTCACGCTGGCATTGCCGACGCTGCCGGTGGTGGTGGCGCCACTGGCATCGGTGCAGGTCGCGCCGATGCACGCGTTCACCGCGGACGAGGTGGGACCTACCGGCGGCGCCATGCGCGTGCTGCTGTCGATCTGCTGCTGTACCTGGCGCTGCGCGGTCGGCTGCGTGGACTGTGGCGCCGGTTTCGGGGTGACGGTCGCCGGCGGACGCACGTTCTGCGGCGCCGGATGAATCGACGGGTCGATGTCCTTCAGGCGCGCCGGCTCCTGGCGGCCGGTGGCCTTCTCTTCCTGGGTCATGGGGCGCATGTCCACCGTCGGTGCCGGCGTCGAGGTCTGCTGGCCATCCAGCGACGGCCGGTAGGTTTCGCCGGTGGTCGGCTGGCCTTGCGTGACGCCGGTGGTCTGGGCGCCGGCGCCAAAGGCGACGGCGGCGAGCAGGACCGCAAGGATGGATCTGGATTTCGTGTTCATGGTGCACCTCTCTCCGTGGAAGACCGATGACTTATTATCGTCTTGCCAACGTCCGCACGGCGCACGCGAAACAATTACTCACATTATCGTCAGGATATGACGCGCACAGGCGAAAAAAAGCGGACCCGCAGGTCCGCCCTTCCCAGCCAATGACCGGCTTTATTCCGACAGCGCCTTGAACGCATTGTCACGCACCTGCTCGACCGGGCCGACGCCCGAGATCTTGCGGTACTTCGGCGCGCCCGGCAGGCCGGATTCGGCCCACTTGCCGTAATAGCCCAGTAGCACTTCGGTCTGGTTGTGGTACACCTCGAGGCGCTTCGACACGGTCTCGGCCTTGTCGTCGTCGCGCTGGATCAGCGCTTCGCCGGTGACGTCGTCCTGGCCGTCGACCTTCGGCGGGTTGAACTTGACGTGGTACACGCGGCCCGAGGCGGCGTGCGAACGGCGGCCGGTCATGCGTTCCAGGATCATGTCGTCAGGCACGTCGATTTCGAGCACGTAGTCGATCGAGACGCCGCTGTCCTTCATCGCTTCGGCCTGCGCGATGGTGCGCGGGAAGCCGTCGAACAGGTAGCCGTTGGCGCAGTCCGCATCCTTCAGGCGCTCCTTGACCAGGCCGATGATGATGTCGTCCGAGACCAGCTGGCCGGCATCCATCACCTTCTTGGCAGCCAGGCCCAGTTCAGTGCCGGCCTTGATCGCGGCGCGCAGCATGTCGCCCGTCGAGATTTGCGGGATGTTGAACTTTTCCTTGATGAAATTGGCCTGGGTGCCCTTGCCGGCACCGGGTGCTCCTAACAGAATGAGACGCATGAGTTTCCTGAGTTTCTTGAAAATAATGAAATTAAAAGGGGGAATGCGAAAATTTTTGATTGATGCCGTCGTACTTCTTGACCCGAAAGTTACCACAAAAGTTGCCTTTCAAGCCAATTCTGAGGTCGCAAGATCAAGAATTTTGATCTTGCGCAGTGCTCTCGAATCGCTTAGGCAAGTGGCGTCAAGATGGGTAAAACTGGCGTACGCGCTCCAGGTCATCCGGCGTATCGACACCGCCAGGCGGGGCATCGTCCGTGACATGCACCGCGATCGGATAGCCGTGCCACAGCACGCGCAATTGCTCCAGCGCCTCGATCGATTCGAGCGGCGCTGGCGCCAGCGTCGGATAGGCCTGCAGGAAGGCATTGCTGTACGCGTACAGCCCGATATGGCGCAGCGGCGCATAGCCGAGCGGCAACGATTCCTGGGTCTGGGCGAAGGCGTCGCGGTGCCATGGGATGGTGGCGCGCGAAAAATACAGTGCGCGTCCCAGCTTGTCCAGCACGACCTTGACCACGTTCGGATTGAACACCTCGGCCGCGTCCAGGATCGGATGGGCGCAGGTGGCCATCGGCACGTCAGGCCCGATGCGTGCGGCGCAGGCAGCCAGCAGGGCCGGGTCGATCAGCGGCTCGTCGCCCTGCAGGTTGACCACGACCTCGTCGGGGGACAGGCCGAGTACCTGCGCCACTTCGGCGATGCGGTCGGTGCCGGACGGATGGTCGGCGCGGGTCAGCACGGCGCTGATGCCGTGGGCGGCGCAGGCGGCCGCGATGTCTTCATGGTCGGTGGCGACGATCACGCGCGTGGCGCCCGACAGCGCGGCGCGCTGGGCGACGCGCACCACCATTGGCTGTCCGCCCAGGTCGGCCAGCGGCTTGTTCGGCAGGCGGGTCGAGGCCAGACGGGCCGGAATGATGACGGTAAAGCTCATACGGACTCGACCGCGGTCAGGCCGGTTCGATCTTGCGGGCCTGGTCGGCCCACATGATCGGAATGCCGTCACGGATCGGATAGGCCAGGCGGTCGGCGCGGCAGGTCAGTTCCTGCGCCTTCTTGTCGTATTCAAGCGGTCCCTTGCACAGCGGGCAGACCAGGATATCAAGCAGGCGAGCGTCCACGACATTTCTCCACAATTTGTTCGGCCAGGCGCACGTCGAGCTGCGCCGTCACGGGCACGACCCACAAGCGTGGATCGTCCTTCAGGTTATCAATTTGCCGACATTTTACTGCATCCTTCTCGGTCACCAGGATGATCTCGGCGTCGAGCGCCGCGAAAGGCTGGTCGAGGAAGTCGTGATGGTCGGGCAGCGGCAGCCCGACGACCGTCAGTCCGGCCGCGCGCAGCATGGCGAAAAAGCGGTCCGGATTGCCGATGCCGGCCGCCGCCACGATGCGTTTTCCCTGTAGCTGCGCCAGCGGCACGCGCGCCCCTTTCATCAGCGGTTCGGCGAACCCGCCGGTCAGCGCCATGCGCCATGGCTGGCCGCCGACTTCGCGCGCCAGCGCCGGAGTGACTTCGGGGGCATTGACCACGGTAAAGTCGCGCCGCCGCGACGGCGGCTCGCGCAGCGGTCCGGCCGGCAGCAGCCAGCCGTTGCCGACCCCGCGGCCATCGAACAGGACGATCTCGACATCGCGCGCCAGCGCCAGGTGCTGCAGGCCATCGTCGGCGATCAGGACATCGACCTCGGGATGCGCCGCCAGCAGCGCCCTGCCCGCTTCCACGCGGCGCCGGCCGACCGTCACCGGGCACCCGGCGCGCGCCGCGATCAGCAGCGGCTCGTCGCCGACTTCGCGGGGGTCGGACGCCGGGGTGACGGCGCGCGGCACGTCCGCGCTGCTGCCATGCCCGCGCGAGATCACGCCCGGGCGCATGCCGGCCGCCAGCAGCGCCTCGGCCAGCCAGATCGTCAACGGCGTCTTGCCGGTGCCGCCAATGAAGATGTTGCCGACCACGATGACCGGCACCGGCAGGCGTTCGGCGCGTTTGATGCCGGCGCGAAACAGCAGGCCGCGCACGCCGGCCAGCAGGCGAAACAGCACAGAGAGCGGGAACAATACCCACGCCAGCGGGCCGCGGCGCAGCCAGGCGCGGGTCAGGGTTGTTTCTAGAGAGGATGCCATGCGGGAGGAAAACTGCGGCGCACCGGGTGGTGCGCCGCTGCCATCATTTGGCGCTGCCGGTCTGGGCGGCGAAGGTCAGCTTGTCGTAGCCGGCCATGCGCGCCGCTTCCAGCACATTGATCACCATCTGGTGCATCGCGAACTGGTCGGCATTGACGATCACGACCGGACTGGCGACCGCCTGGCCGTCCGGAGTGCGGGCGGCATTGCGCAGGTCCTGGGCCAGGCCGGCCACGCTGTTGAACGATACCGGTTCGTTGTTCACCGTGTAGTTGCCCTTGGCATCGACGGTGACGTTGAGTTCGAACGGCTTGTCCTGCGGCTTTTCAGCCTCGGCGGTCGGCAGCGTGATCTGCAGCTCGGTGAACTTGCTGTAGGTGGTCGAGACCATCAGGAAGATCAGGACCACGAGCAGCACGTCGATGAACGGAATCAGGTTGATTTCCGGTTCCTCGCTCTTGCGGCCGCGGCGGAAGTTCATCATTTGCGGGCACCATGCACGACGTCGACGAATTTCACCGCCTGCAGTTCCATGTCCGTGACATAGGTGTCGACCAGGTTGCGGAAGTGACGGTAGGCGACCAGGGCCGGCATGGCGATCGCCAGGCCGAAACCGGTGTTGTACAGGGCGACCGAAATACCGTGCGCCAGTTGCGCCGGATTATTGCCACCGGTCGGGGCCGAGGCGCCGAAGATCTCGATCATGCCGACCACCGTGCCGAACAGGCCCATCAGCGGCGCCAGCGAGGCGATGGTGCCGAGCGTGGTCAGGAAACGTTCCAGGTTCTGGGCCACGCCGCGGCCAGCCTCTTCGATCGACTCCTTCATGACGTCGCGCGGTGCATCCACATTGCGCAGCGCGGCGGCCAGCACGGCGCCGAGCGGGGAATTCTTTTCCAGGGTGTTGATGACATCCGGCGTTGCCTTGCCGGTTTTATGGACCCGAATCACTTCATCGAGCAGGTTGCGCGGCAGGATCTTCTCGCGGCGCAGGGTGATCGCACGTTCGACGATCAGGGCGACGGCAATGATCGACGCGATCAGCAGGAACCAGATGGGCCAGCCTGCGGCCTGGAAAATAGCGAGCAAGAGATACTCCTGTGGTAAAAAAGTTCAATGCGGCAATGTAGCAAGTTGGCAGAACGGCGGCAAGTGGAGTTCTTCACAACTTCTGTGGATAAAATTGTGCGCAATGCGCGTCGCACTCGATAAGGAGCTTGATTACAAAGGACTTTCTGATCCTGCGCAAGAAAATGGCAGTCTCATGACTGCGCGCAAACGGCGTTGTACTGTCGTGTAAGCACACGGGCTGCCCGCTGTGCCGCTGTAGTTGCAAACACATTCTGTGGACAAAAGTGTGTGCAAGGGCCTGGGGTATGCATTAAGTCGTTGATTTTATGCATCTTTATATGCGCGCTTAAAATGCAGGCAGGCACAGAGCAGTGTAGCGGTGTTTCACCGCTGTGCGGTTCCTCACACTTTTTGTGGATAAAAGTGTGAGCAATGACCTGCTCACAACACTAAGCCTTTGATTTGTATCAACAAAACAGTACAGCACAAAATTTGAGCATGAGCAAGGTTTTGCCACTAAACCGGCCATGTTCGCTGCTTTATGCCAAGATTATTCGCTGTTCGGAACAACGTTGCCCGGTAACTGCATCCTGTGCACACATTGTGTGGATAAGAATGTGAGGAAGCCTGATCATTACCTCTCAAGTCATTGATTTCATTGAAAATATATCTTCATGCCCGCAAAACAGGCAGCCGCCTTGACGGCGCGCCAGGATGGCGATGCACCTGTCGACGCCTGCCAACACCGATGACGCCGTCTGGCCGGTGTACACAGATTCTGTGGATAACTATGTGACCAAGCGTCCTGCAATGAAGCTAAGTAATTGATTTGAAATAATTCGGTATCCCCTGCCCAATCGCTGCGCAATCCCACGACGCCAGCAAAAGTTCCCCACAGTTTGTGTGGATAAATGGTCATCCGCTGCACTACATAATGCTGCAAGTCATTGATCCACAAGGGTTTTCAATAGATTGCATTGAAAATCAGCAACACACCACCTGACTCCGTGGCCGCGCACCGCACGAAAACGCTTGTCGTTCATAAAAGGAATGGCATAAGCTGCACGTCCGTTTTTTCGCCCTCACGACCATGCAACGTCCCGACGACGCCGATCCCGCCTACACCGCTCCTGCCGTCCTGAGCGTCACTGCCCTCAACCAGCAGGTGGCGCGCCTGCTCGAGCGTTCGTTCCCGCTGGTATGGATCGGTGGCGAGATCTCCAATTTCACCCGCGCCGCCTCGGGCCACTGGTACTTCACGCTCAAGGACGATGCCGCGCAAGTGCGCGCGGTGATGTTCCGCAGCCGTGCGCAGATGGCCGGGTTCACCCCGCGCGAGGGCGACAAGGTCGAGGTGCGCGCGCTGGTGACACTGTATGGCGCGCGCGGCGACTACCAGATCAATGTCGAGGCGATCCGGCGCGCCGGCGTCGGCCAGTTGTACGAGGCGTTCCTGCGCCTCAAGGAAAAGCTGGCGGCCCAGGGCCTGTTCGACCCCGGGCGCAAGCGCGCCCTGCCCCTGTTCGCGCGCAGCATCGGCATCGTTACCAGCCCCCAGGCGGCGGCCCTGCGCGACGTCCTGACGGCGCTGCGCCGGCGCGCGCCGCACGTCGGCATCGTGCTGTACCCGACCCCGGTGCAGGGCCAGTTTGCCGCCGACAAGATCGCAGAAGCGATCATGACGGCCTCGCGCCGCGCGGAGGTCGACGTGCTGCTGGTGTGCCGCGGCGGCGGCTCGATCGAGGACTTGTGGAGCTTCAATGAAGAGTGCGTGGCGCGCGCGATCGCGGCCTGCAGCATCCCGGTGATCGCCGGGGTCGGCCACGAGACCGATGTCACCATCGCCGACTTCGCCGCCGACGTGCGCGCCGCCACCCCCACTGCCGCGGCCGAGCTGGCCGCGACGCCGCGCGCCGACTGGCTCGGCTCGCTCCAGGCCGATGCGGTCGACCTGCAGCGCGCCATGGACCGGCGCCTGGCCGATGCCGCGCAAGGCCTGGACAACCTCGGCCGGCGCCTGCTGAGTCCTTCGACCCGGATCGGCCACCAGCGCCTGCAATTGCTGGCGCTGGCCACCGCCATGACGCATGCGGCCCAGGCTCCGGTGAACCGCCATGGGCTGGCGCTGGCCCAGTTGCGCCAGCGCTGGGCACGCCACCGTCCCGATGTGCGCGCCCTGCGCACCCGCATCGCGTCGGACGGGCGCCACCTCAACGCCAGCCTGCGCAACACGCTCAAGGGGCGGCGCGAGGCCCTGGGCGCCCTGGCCGCCCAGCTGGAGCTGCTCAACCCGCAGCGCACGCTGGAACGCGGCTATGCGATCGTGCGCGACAGCAAGGGGCACGTGGTGCGCGACCCAGCCCAGATCAAGCCGCGCGACCTGCTCGCCATCCGCCTGGCCAATGGCAGCGCTGAAGTGAGTGTGGCGCAAGTGCAGAGCGTGCTGGAGTAGATCGGCGGTTGGAATGCAATTCTGCAACATCGGCGCATCCAGTTTAGAATAGCGCCGCTATCAGAACAGCAACCTTTCCAACCACTAAGGATTGAACATGGAACACACCCTGCCGCCACTGCCGTATGCCAAGGACGCCCTGCAACCGCACATCTCGGCCGAGACCCTGGAATACCACCACGGCAAGCACCACCAGACCTATGTGACCAACCTGAACAACATGATCAAGGGCACCGAGTTCGAAGCGATGCCGCTGGAAGAGATCATCAAGAAGTCGTCGGGTGGCGTGTTCAACAATTCCGCCCAGGTCTGGAACCACACCTTCTTCTGGAACTGCATGACCCCGAACGGCGGCGGCGCGCCGACCGGCAAGGCACTCGAACTGATCAACGCCAAATGGGGTTCGGTCGAGAAGTTCAAGGAAGAATTCAACAAGGCTGCGCTGGGCAACTTCGGTTCGGGCTGGACCTGGCTGGTGCAAAAAGCCGACGGCAGCGTCGATATCGTCAACACCTCGAACGCCGCGACCCCTTTGACCACCACCGACAAGCCGCTGCTGACCGCCGATGTCTGGGAACACGCTTACTACATCGACTACCGTAATGCGCGCGCCAAGTTCCTGGAAGCATTCTGGAATGTCGCCAACTGGGACTTCGTGAACCAGAACCTGGTCTGATTGACCGTACCCGCCGTCCGCCATGGATGCGCGGGTTTCACGGACACTTGCCCCCCGGCAGGCGTCCGGAAACAACAAAGCCAGGTCTTGCGACCTGGCTTTGTTATTCATGACTGCATCCGTTCAGCGCCCCGGACAAGACCGACGTTGCCGCCAGTACCAGGGGCGCCGGCCGCGCACGCTCAGGCGCGCTTCGACTTGCGGCGCGAGAAGCCCAGCAGGCCCAGGCTGCCCAGGCCCAGCAGTGCCAGCGATGCCGGCTCCGGCACTTCGGCCGGCACTTCAGCCACGGCTTCGCTTGCGGTCAGGCGGACAGTCCGGTTGACCGTGCTGTCGGGACGCAGGAAGCTGCCGTAGAAGCTGAACGACGACAGGTCGAGGTTCTCGCCAGTCAGTGCGATCTTCAGGGTGATCGGGCTGGTCAGCGCCAGGACGCCATCGTTCGCGAAGCAGAAACGGCCTTTGTTGTCGCCGCAATCGCTCCATGCGCCGGCGTTTGCACCCGGATTCACCTGGGTCACCGACACATCGCTCAGGATGGACTTCTTGCTGCCCATTTCAAAGTCGAACCCGGTCAGGGCGGTTGCCTTTTCCAAGTTACCGCTCAGCTTGCCGGTTCCGTCGATCAGCAGGGTGATGACGTTGCCGGTGTACGACGCGTCGTACGAAATGCCATTGTCAACCTTGATCACGCCAGCCGAAGCCGAGCCGGCGAAAGCGAACGCGAGAGCAGAACCGAGCAAAACTTTACGGAAACCAGTGTTCATTGTTATACCTGAAGTGGGTGTGTCAAAGAGATTGCCATTATCACACTTCACTTTGCATTTGCACAACTATTATTTGCAAAAAGATCAAGACACGTGATGACGGTGCCGACCTGATTCTTTACGGAAACATATCATTGTCGTTACATATGTGAATTTTCATGCAACATTCATGGCGGACATTTGTCTGGAATGTGTAATTATCTGTCTTCCAAGTCGTGCGGATGTGCAAAATTTACAGTTGGTCTTATACAATCACAGACCAAGGAGAATAATGCATGTTTCGAGTGATGTTGGTGGAAGACGATGCGCGCTTGGCCGAGCTCGTCACTGAATACCTGTCCGGCTATGAATTCGCAGTCGATCTTGTCACGCGCGGCGACGTCGCGCTCGAGCGCTTCAAGGAGCTCGCTCCCGATATCGTGATCCTCGACCTGATGCTGCCCGGCCTGGACGGCATGGTGGTGTGCCGCCAGATCCGCGAGCACTCGGACGTGCCGATCCTCATCCTCACCGCACGCGAAGACTCCTACGATGAAGTGTCCGGCCTCGAGCAGGGCGCCGACGACTTCGTCAACAAGCCGGTCCAGCCGCGCGTGCTGCTGGCGCGCATGCGCGCGCTGATGCGGCGCACCCAGGCCAAATCGGGTGTCGACTCGCGCGTGCTGCAGTTCGGCGCCCTGCGCATCGTCACCAGCGACCGCAGCGTGATCTGGCGCGGCCAGCCATGCGTGCTGTCGAACACCGAGTACAAGCTGCTGCTGGTGCTGGCCGAGGCCGCCGGTCGCGTGCTGTCGCGCGACGCGCTGCTCAAGAAGATGCGCGGCATCGAGTTCGACGGACTCGACCGCAGCATCGACAACTGCATCTCCAAGCTGCGCCGCAAGTTCGACGATGCCGAGTCGGAAAAGATCAAGACGGTATGGGGCGAAGGCTACCTGTTCTCGCCGTCGGCCTGGAACTGAGTTCCAGCACGCCGGTCGCGGGGCCGGCTTATTCGAACAGCGGCACGATCGCCAGCGGCGCGTTGTAGGTGACCAGCTGGGCGTCCGCCCGGGCGCCGAAACGGTAGACGGCGACCGGGAAGTCGTCGTCGAGGTCGCCTGCAAAGGCCGCGCCGCGCGCCAGCGCCAGCACCTGCTCGCCCCCGCCTGCGCGCACCCGCACGCTCGCGTCGACACCCTGTTTTGCAAACACCAGCCGCACGCCGGCGCACTGCAAGGTGCGCGCCGAGGCGTCGGCGTAGCGTGCGAAACCGAGCGCCTGTTCGCAGGCCGCGCGCAGTCCGGCCGCATCGTAGGCGCCATCGGCGCGCAGCGCCAGCGACACGCGCGGGCGCACCGTGAAGCCACCCAGGGGACGATTCGGGGCCAGCACGGCGTTCTCGTCGTAGGCCGACTTTACCAGCGGCAGCACGCCGCGCCCGGTCGCATCGAGCGCCAGGCTGGACTGCACGGAGCGGCCCTGCAGCGTGAGCTGCACGCCCTCGCCCAGCACGCCCTTCTCGCGCGGAACAAGCTGCAGGTGCTGCTGCAGGAGATGCTTCGGCCCACCGTATTTGTCGAACTGCACCATCGCGCGATAGGCATCGCGATAGCTCACCCATTCGCCGGCGCGCGGCTGCGCCACGGCCAGACCGGCCGTCAGCATCAGGGTCGCGCAAGCGATGAGGGAATAGCGTTGCATCATCAGAACCGGTAGGCAAAAGCGGCCGAGACCGTCACATTGGTGGGCCGCTCGACGAGCGGGCTATGGCGCACGGCGCCGGCCAGGCGCGTGGCCTGGACGTTGGTGGTCAGCATCCACGACGGGCTGAGCGCCCAGTTCCAGCGCGCGCCCACGCGCACGTCCTTCAGGCCGCCGCCGGGGCGGTAGGCCGAATTGCCGCTGTTCCAGGATTCGAGCGGCGTCACGCCGAAATAGGCCCGGTTGTAGTCGGCGTTGACGACGGTGGCACTGGCGTTGAGCGACACCGTATGGTGCGGCGCGACCTGGAAGGCCAGGCGCTGCACGCCGAACTCCATGCGCGCGCCATCGCGCTCGTTGCCGCTGCCGAACAGTACACTGCTGGTAAGACGCCATTCGGGCGCCAGGTAATAGTTGAAGAAGGCGCCGCCTTCGACCCGGGTGCGCACATCCTCCATGCCCGCCAGGCGGTTGCTGCGCGAAAAGCGCTCGCTCACCGGAACCACCGACGGCAGGTTCGAGGTCTGCAGGCTCTCGACGATGCGGCCGGTGCCCGACTCGTCGCGGTGCGGGTGGACATTGACCAGAGGACCGAACTCGAGCGTGGGACGGTCGGACAGGTGCATGCCCGCGCTCATCCCCGAAATGAACACGCCATTGCTCCACTGGACCTGCAGCACCGGCAAGGCCGAGACCTTGTTGCTGTCCGCCCCTTCGTAGCGCGGCCGCGACACCGCTCCCAGCCCCGCGTACATGTCGCGGCTGCCGTCGGGCATCGGGTTGACGGTCGGCGTCTGCGCACTTGCTGCGCTGCTCGCGACCGCCATGGCCAGGGCGAAAAATTGTTTCATTTGAATGCGTGCGAAGAGTTCGTCTGCCGATATTTTACGTCGAGCAAGCTTTGCTCTCCCGTGCTTTTTAAAAACCTGCCAGGACCGGCTCGAAGCACTGCTTCATTTCGACAACCACGATCGTTCTGCGATGGCATGCCGCACCGTGGCTGTCGACTCATCGAATAAAAAAGCCCACCGAACACTCGCGCATCAGGTGGGCAAACGGAAAACCTGATGCAATGCATGGTAGAGATTCACGGTATGCCATTCCCCCCTGACATGTAGGCCAATTGTCGTCAATTTGTAAGTCCCCGGGCCAGACGTTGCGTGTGTACAATCCCGGGCGGAGGAAACCGGATGACTTTGGCAAGCTTGCACACGCGACGATGGGGCGGGACCGCACGATGAACCGGATCTTCTTCCGCTTCTTCGTGCTGGTCATGCTGTCGATCACGGTGGCCACCTTCGTCATCTATTTCGCTTTCGCCCGCCTGTTCGGCGACCCGCTGGACGACATCGCGCGGCGCCAGGCGGCCGCCCAGATCTTCCTGCTGGAGCAATACGTCGACCAGGCCCCGGCGGACGAATGGCTGGCGCGCCTGAACAATGTGCGCGAAGTGTCCGAGGTGCGCTACGACCTGGTGCCGCTGGCCGAGGCGCAGGCGGCGCTGGGCGGCGCCCGGCGCGCCGACCTGGCGCGCGGCGCCATCGTGCTCGACCCCGCCAGTAAATCGTTCTACCGCCGCGTCGACCTCGACGGCGAACGCTATATCGGCAGCGACGAGGAAGTGCTGCATGCGCAAAACCTGCCGATCGATATCGGCCAGGCGCTCAAAATGGAACTGCTGCGCTACGTGATCGTCGCCATCGCGCTGCTGGTGCCGATCGCCCTGTGGTCGCGCTCGCACTGGCGGGCGCTGCAGTCGGTATCGCGCATGGCCGACGAATTCGGCGCCGGAAAACTGTCGGTACGCACCCGGCTGCGCCGCTCCGACACCGTGTATCCGCTGGCCGAGCGCATCAATCACATGGCGGGCCGCATCGAGGACCTGATGGAATCGCAGCGCAGCCTGCTGCATTCGGTGTCGCACGAACTGCGCACGCCGATCGCGCGCCTCGAGTTCGGCCTGGAGTTGCTGGACGCACGCGCCAACGATCCCGACCTGAGCCGCCGCATCGCCGCGATGGAGGGCGATCTGCGCGAACTGAACAGCCTGGTCAACGAACTGCTCGATATGAGCAAACTCGACAGTGCACGCTCGCTCCAGCGGCAGGACGTCGCCCTCGACGCGCTGCTGCGCGACTGCTGCGACAGCCTGCCGCCCGCCACCGCACAGCTCGCCTGCGAACTGGCGCCCGGCCTGGGCACGGCGGCGCTCGACCCGCGCCTGATCGGGCGCGCAGTCGGCAACCTGCTGCGCAATGCCCAGAAATATGCGGCCGGCCGGATCGTGCTGTCGGCCCGGCGGGTGGCGGACGGCCTCGAGATCGCGGTCGACGACGACGGCCCCGGCATCCCCGAAGAAGAACGCGAACGCGTGTTCGATCCCTTCTACCGCCTCGACCGCAGCCGCGACCGCGCCACTGGCGGCTTCGGACTGGGCCTGTCGATCGCGCGCAAGGCGGTGGTGCTGCATGGCGGCGCCCTGCGGGTGGACGGCTCGGCCCTGGGCGGAGCCCGGTTCGTGATCGCGCTTCCCGCGAATAGCCTTAATAAATAAACGGATTCGTTTACTTATTTACAGCGCGGGCGTAAGCTCCATCCATTGCCATTCGGATCATCACCATGAACCAACGCTTACTGGTCGCCACGCTGTGCGGGCTGGCCCTGCTGTCCACGACCGGCGCCTCGCTCCCCTACCCGATGCTGGCGCCGTTGTTCGCCGACGGCAACGTGAATGGCCTGAACAGCTTCCTCGGCCTGCCGCCCAAGCTCCTGCTGGGCCTGGCCCTGATGGTCAATCCGATCGGGCTGCTGATCGGCAGCGCGGTGCTGGGGCCGCTGTCGGACGGCTTCGGACGCCGCCATGCGCTGCTGCTGACGACCGTCGGCGCCGCCATCGGCCACCTGCTGACGGCGGCGGCCATGGTGATGGAGTCGTACCTGCTGTTCCTTGCCGCCCGCTTCGCCACCGGACTCCTCGAGGGCAATGGCGCGGTGATGCGGGCGCTGGTCATCGAGCGCGTGCAGGGGCCACTGCGCAACCACGCGCTGTCGTGGCTGAACGGCAGCTTCAATCTCGGCTGGCTGGTCGGCCCGCTGCTGGCCGGCTTCACGATGGCGGCCGGCCCCGAGTGGCCGTTCTATATTGCGGCCTGTGCCCTGCTGCTGGGAACGCTGGGCGTGCTGGCATCGATGCCGCGCAGCGAGACGCCGCCCGGCGGCGAGCGCTGGTGGACGGTCGCGCGCGAGCGCCATGCCCTGACGCTGCTGCGCCATGCGCCGCTGCGCACCCTGTTCACGGTGCACCTTGCGTATTGCTGCGGCGTCGCATCGATGTACGAATTCTTCCCGCTGTGGCTGGTGGACGTCGGCGGCTACGATGCGCGCCAGATCGCCATCGTCAACACCGGCCTGTGCGCGCTGATGACCACCGCGGCGCTGTTCGCCGGCCGTGCCAGCCGCCACGACGGCCGGCTGCGCGCCGGCTGGTACGCGGCGGCGGCAGCCACGGCGGTGCTGGCGGTCGGTGTGGGCGATATGCGGATCGGCATTGCCGGTATCATGTTGTTCGGCATTCCGCACGCTTTCTACAGCACCGCCCTGCAAACCTGGTCGGCCGACGCTTTCGCCCAACACGGCCAGGGCGCGGTGATGGCGCTGCTGTCGACCACGTTCTGCCTGGCGACGATCCTGGTGGCCGGCGCCGGCGCCGTCCTGACACTGGTCGACACCCGCCTGGTGCTGGTCGCCGGCGGTTTGCTGGCGGCCTGGGCCTCGTTCGCGCTGCGCCGCTGGAGCCAGCGTCCTGCCCATTCCACGCTGGAGACCGTATGAGCACCCTGGAACGCATCCTGATGCAACTCAAAATGCGCGGCGCCCAGACCGCGCAGGCCCTGAGCGAACAGCTGGGCCTGACCTCGATGGGCGTGCGCCGCCATCTCGACGCCGCGCTGGACGAAGGACTGGTCGTGTTCGAAGACAGCAGCGGCAAGGTCGGCCGCCCGGTGCGGCGCTGGCGCCTGAGCAGCGCCGGCCAGGCGCGCTTTCCGGACCGCCACGCCGAACTCACGGCCGACCTGATCGGCCAGGTGCAGGCCCTGTTCGGGCCGGTCGCCATGGAACGCCTGATCGCGACGCGTGAGCAGGCCGGCGAAGCCCTGTACCGCAGCCGGGTCGGCATGGCGGGCACGCTGCACGAGCGCGTGGCGGCGCTGGCCGCCGTGCGCGATGAAGAAGGTTATATGGCCGAGGCGCAGGCGCAGGAAGACGGCAGCGTGCTCCTGCTTGAAAACCATTGCCCGATCTGCGCTGCGGCGCGCGCCTGCCAGGATTTCTGCAGATCGGAGCTGGACGTGTTCCAGCGGGTGCTGGGGCCGCAGGCCAAGGTGATCCGGATCGAACACCAGCTGAGCGGTGCGCGCCGCTGCGCGTATGCGGTAAAGCCGGCGTGAGCCGGCAACCGGTGTCTTAGCGGGCACGCAAAAAAACAGGGCGGTCGCGACCGCCCTGCTCTGGAAATATCTTGCCCGATACTACCTGCGCGACTGCGCCTCGGGCGAGGGGCGCACATGGGTCGCGCCGTACCACAGGTGCTCCCACCAGTGATCGCGCGACTGCACGGTCACCATGCATTTCTTGTCGATGCCGGTATTGAATACCGGATCGCGGCACATATTGTTGGCCAGCGCGTTGCGCTGGTTCTCGGCATTGACGAGCGCAATGGCGAACCAGATGGTCAGGAAGCCGAACACGGCTGCGAGCGACAACGCCAGGTAGTTCACGCGGCTCGGCCCTTCAAACAGTTCTTCCTCGCGAGGGCGTGAGCCGTCGTAGATCTTGAGGATGTCGCGTTCGGCTTCGTTGCTCATTTGCTTGCGGCTGCCTTGGTCACGAGTGCGTCGAGGACCTGGCCGGTCGCCGTCATCAGCTGGCCCATGTCCTGGATCTTGTTGGCCTGCGCCACCGATGCCGGCGACACGACGTACTTGCCGTCGACCACGACGGTCGGGGTGCTGCTGGCCTTGTAGGCCTCGGCGATCTGCGGCAGACGCTTGAGCTTGGTCTGGACGCCGAACGAATTCCACGCTTCCGTGAACTTGGCCTTGTCCAGGCCGTTCGCAGCGGCCCACGCAATGATGTCGTCATCCTTCGACAGGCGCTTGCGCTCGACGTGCACGGCGCGGAACACGCGGTGATGGTATTCCTCCAGCTTGCCCATTGCGTCGAGCGTCAGGAACAGGCGTGCCTCAGGGTCGCTGGGGCCCTGGAACGGCAGCGGGATGCGACGCATCACGATATTGTCACCCTGCTTTTTGACCCAGTTGTTCAGGGTTGGTTCGAACGCATTGCACGCGCCGCAGTGATAGGCGAAGAACTCGACCACTTCGACTTTCTTGCCCACGGTCTGGGTCGGCTGCGGCGATGCCAGGGTGGTGAACTCGGCGCCATTGCGCGGGTCGGTCGGCGAAGCATTGGCGAAACCGGCAACCAGGGCAGCGGCGACAAGGGCGAAACGCAGGGTGCGCATAGAATCCTTCCTAAAGTGTGAGCGAACGTCCGCGAGATTACCACTTTTTACGGTTCCCCTGTCTATGAGGAACGATTTTTTGCATTTGCTTACGGCTGAAACAACCGTCGGCATCGTGCTGTCAAGACGGGCCGGAAGTGTCCCCCGGCCCGTCGCCTGCCCGTCAGAAATCGTAACGCGCCGACAGCTTCAACTGGCGCCCGTCGCTCGGGTAGATCCCGCCGCGGCAGCTGAATGCATTGCTGTAGTACTGGCGATCGAACAGGTTCAGGCCCGACACCGCCACCTCGAACTTGCCCAGGCGGCGCGCGTAGCGGGCGTCGACCGTGGTGGCCGACGGGATGCGCGTACTGCAGCTGTTGCTGAAATCGTCGCCGTAGCGCTGGCTGTCGACCCACTGGGCGCCGATGTCGGCGGTGTGGCCATTGCCCGGAGTCCAGGCCAGGCGCGTGGTGACCACGTGTTTCGGCACCAGGATCATCTCGCGGCCGGCGTTGGGGCCGTCGCGGAATTCGGCCTGCACGTATTGCCACTGGCCGCTCAGGCGCCAGGCGCTGCCGAACAGGGCCTGGCCCTCGACTTCCACCCCGCGGCGGCGGGTCGGATCGAGGTTGGCGTTGGCGCCGAAGCCGAAGTTGACGGTGGGATCGAAGAAGATCTCGTTCGTCAGGCGGTGCTGGAACACGCGCGCGGTGACGTTGCGCGCATCCACGCCGGCCTTGACGCCCAGTTCCAGGTCGCGCGAGGTCTGCGGCTCCAGCACGTCGACGCTGGCACGGTATGAATTCTCGTCGATATTGGCGATACGGTAGCTGCGGCCGGCCTTGGCAAACACGGTCACCTGCGGCATCGGGTCGAAGCTGCCCTCGACCGTGAACGCGTTGATCGAGCGCTTGCGGTCTTCGTTCGGCACGCCGGCCTGCAAATCGGTGTATTCCTTCTCGAAGCGCTCGCGCCGGGCGCCGATGGCCAGGCGCGCATTGTGCGCGGCGTTCCACAGCAGTTCGTCGCGCAGGTAGAAGGCCTTCGAATCCTGGCGCGCGTCGCCGCCCGAGAAGGCGGACGTCACCTGGCGGTCCCAGCGGATCAGGTCGATACCGGTGACGAATTCGTTGCGCTTGTCGCCGAACTGGGCGGTGTGACGCAGGCGCGGCGAGAACTGGGTCTGTTCGGTCTCGTACAGGCTGGTCGAGGGGGCGCCGTAGTCATAGGTCGAGCTCAGCTCGCGCTCGCGGTGCGACAGCTCGGCGGCCAGGTCGACGGCGCCGATGCGGTGCTCGACATAGGCGCTGACGCGGTCGGTGTCGAGCGAGCCGTAGTCGAGCGCGTTGCCTTGCGCGCCGGTGCGGTTGCTGGCGCGCGGATTGGCCAGGTATTCCGCTTCGCTCAGCGCTCCCGGCAGGTCCGAATCCGAGCGCGCGCTCTCGAAGCGCACGCCGACGCGGCCGTCCGGCGCATACGCATAGCCGACGCCGCCGCTGAAGGTGGTCTGGTCGTATTTCGCGTTGTCGCGGTAGTTGTCGGTGCGGCGGTCGGCCACGGCGGCGTCGAACGACCACGGCCCGGCCCCATGGGCGATCGAGGCGCGCAGGTCGCGGTGGTCGAAGCGGCCGGCTTCGGCGAACAGCGAGCCGGTGGTGCCGCCGGCGGTGGCGCGGCGGGTCACGATATTGATCACGCCGCCGGTGGCGCCGTCGCCGTACAGTACGCTGCTGCCGCCGCGGGTGATCTCGATGCGCTCGACGGTGTCGACCGGGATGGTCGACAGGGTCGTGTTGGCCAGTTCGTTCTCGTTCAGGCGCACGCCGTCGACCATGACCACCAGGTTCTGGGCGCTGTTGGTGCCGAAGCCGCGCAGGTCGAGGCCGAAGTCGGGCGAGCCGTCCAGGCTCTGGCGGCCGAACACGCCGCCGATCTTGCGGATCGCCATGTTCACATCGGTGGCGCCGGCGGTGCGGATCTGCTCGGCGGTAATGACGGTGGCGCCGATCGGCGTGGCCTGGGCCGGGAAGCGTGGGCCGGTGATGACGATCGATGGCAGCGCGGTTTGGGCCAGCGACGGGAGGGCAACGGCGCACAGGGCGCAGGCGAGCGCAAGCGGCTTGATGGCCGGGGCAACGCGCAGCGCAGGGCGCAGTACAGGGCGCAGTACAGGGGCGGATTTCATGAAATGTGTTCTCGGTAAAAAGCACCGCCCTGCGTCCCCGCAGGCCAGCGTCAACGGAGGCGTGCATACGCCTCCCCCTGTCCTGGCCGGTATCCGGGCTGCAAGCGTGAGTCCCTCACCTTCCCGCGCGGGTTGCGCAGTGGTCATCGAGGGGCCTGCCGCGCGAGGTATCGACGCGGCGCTTGGTCACCGTTGCGGGGGCAGCACACTTGGATGGCGGCGCGCGGCGCGGCCATGTCGTGTTTCCCGTCATTGGAGCATGAGCCGTGCGCGCGGAAAGCGCGGCACGAGCACCAGAACGGCGCGATTATAACCTGACAACATGGGCCTGCCGGCCCGCCGCCGGCAGGCCCGCGGCGGTTCGGCTACCATCGTTGTTTTACCGGCACACAAGGAGCAGCACATGGCCCGTCTTCCCACCTATTTCGTGTCGCACGGCGGCGGTCCGTGGCCCTGGATGCGCGAGCAGACCGGGACGCTGTACGACAAGCTGGCGGCGTCACTGGGCGCGCTGCGGGTCGAAGCCGGCGCTGCCGTCAAGGCGGTGCTGGTGGTGACCAGCCACTGGGAAGCGCCGCAGTTCATGGTGTCGTCCGGCAGTACGCCGGGCATGGTGTATGACTATGGCGGTTTTCCGCCGCACACTTACCAGATCAGCTACCCGGCGCCGGGCGCGCCAGGGCTGGCGCAGCGCGTGGCCGATCTGCTCAACGGCGCCGGCCACCCCGCCGGCCTCGACCCGCAGCGCGGCTTCGACCACGGCACCTTCTCGATGCTGTACCCCGTCTATCCGGAAGCGCGCATGCCGGTGGTGCAGCTGTCGCTGCGGGGCGACCTCGACCCGGCGGCCCACCTGGCGGCCGGGCGCGCACTGGCGCCGCTGCGCGACGAAGGCGTCCTGATCATCGGCAGCGGGCTGTCGTTCCACAACCTGCGCCAGTTCGGGCCATCGGGCAAAGCGGCGTCGCACGCCTTCGATGGCTGGCTGCAGCACACGCTGCTGACCCTGGCGCCGGCCGAACGCGAAGCGGCCTTGCTGCGCTGGGACACGGCGCCGGCCGCGCGCGCCGCGCATCCGCGCGAAGAACACCTGATTCCGCTGATGGTGGCGCTGGGCGCGGCCGAGCACGAGGCGGCGGCCTGCGTGTACCACGAGGATGCGTTCATGGGCAGCCTGGCGGTATCGAGTTTCAGGTTCGGGATGGCGCCGGGCGCTTGATACAGACACCACATGCGGCTTGTGGCATGTGGCTTCTGGCTTGTTGCTTGCAGCTTGCAGCTTGTGGCTTGTGGCTTGTGGCTTCTGGCTTCTGGCTTCTGGCTTGCAGCAGATGCCATGTGGGGTGGACGGCTGTGCCGTCCACGCGTTCAATCATCGCATGCAGGCCGCGCGGTCATTCCAGCGCTGGCTGGACGCGTGGACGGCATAGCCGTCCACCCCACGACTGCATAGCCGTCCACCCCACGATGACATAGCCGTCCACCCCACGACGGCATAGCCGTCCACCAACATGTTCCCGCGGGAGAAATCAGGTCCCGCGCTTGCCGCGCGCCGCCAGTTCGGCCTTCTCGGCCGCTTTTTCGGCGGCGATGCGTTCTTTCTCGGCCATCTCGGCGGCGTGGCGCGCCAGGCTGGCGGCGCGCGACTCCGGGGTTTCCAGGCTGATGCGGCCCAGGGCGCCCTGGCGGTAATCCTGCAGCAGCGTGTGCGCCGCCTTTTCGTAGTCGTATTCGCCGCCGCGCACGCGGAAGCCACGCCGTTTGGCGACGCCCTCGACCACGTCGACGCCGTCCATGCCATCGGTCTCGAGCCCATACCGGGCCGCGAGCAGCTGCGGATAACGCTCCAGCAGCAGGCCGCCCAGGTATTCGGCGACTTCTTCCTCGACCAGCGCATTGGTGCCGATCGCGTGGCTGGCGGCCAGCATCAGGCCGTCGCTGGCCATGGCGATCTTGGGCCACAGCATGCCGGGGGTATCGACCAGCACCACGTTCTTGTTCAGGTACAGGCGCTGCTGGGTCTTGGTGACCGCCGGCTCGTCGCCTACCTTGGCCACGCGCTTTTTCAGCAGTGCGTTCATCAGCGTCGATTTCCCCACGTTCGGGATACCCATGATCATGATGCGCAGCGGCTTGGTCGGCACGCCGCGGTGCGGCGCCAGCGACAGCGCCAGGTCCGGGATGCGGGCGACGTCGGCCGGCTTCTTGGTCGTCATCGGGTAGGCGGTCACGCCTTCCTGGGCGTCGTAGTACGCCTTCCAGGCGGCGGTGGCGTTGGGGTCGGCCAGGTCGATCTTGTTGAGGACCTTCAGGCAGGGGCGCTGGCGGAACTTGCGCAGCTGGTCCACCAGCGGGTTGCAGCTTGCCTCGGGCAGGCGCGCATCGAGGACCTCGATCACCAGATCGATGTTTTCCATCTGCTCGGCCGCTTCCTTCTTGGCCGCGTTCATGTGGCCCGGGAACCATTGTATCGACATGCTGTTGCTTTCTTTATCTTTCGTCCAAGGTGATATTTTACGCTGGCAGCGTCGTCTAGCGTAGCTTCGTCGCCACAACTGCCCTTCCCGGGCCCGCTTGCCGTTGAGCGCTTGCAACATTGTTGACATATTCGGGGCGCACACTGGGACCTTGTCCAGCCACTCGGCCCAGGGGGATGCAATGCGTGCAAGGGATAAAGTCAGGCGGTCGGTCTCACAGTCGATATCGCGCTGGTATGGCGTGGTCATCCTGTGCTGCGCGATCCTCGTGTCGACCATGGTCGAGCATCTACCGCTGTATTAGAACCGGTTGATTAGAACCGGTTGCGCAGGCATGGGACAGGCGCTGTCCGGCAACGTCCCCGCCGGATAGGCTGCCCGCAGCCGCGCATGCGCCCTCACCCGGTCCTGCGCGTACTCGGCCAGGTAGCGGCTTCTTTCCTCGCTCTGCCATTCGTCGTCCGGGATGCCGTCCAGCGAGCGGGTGCGGCTGTCGAACACCTTGCCCTCCCGGCGCGGCAGCAGCAGGCGGTCGGGGTCGCGGTCTTCGCGCAACAGGTAGCCTTCGACGTCGCGCAGCCGCAACGGCATCGCGGGCGCCCCGTCGTGCAATAGCGCGCCGAACACATCCAGCGTCACCGCCTGCCGGCCCGGCCCCAGCACCTCGTTGAAACTGGCCAGCGCGAACGGCCGCCCCCGGGCATCGTCGATGCGGCCGCTGACGACGTAGCGCCCCGCTTCGCGCACGCCCTGCGCCAGCGCGCGCGTCACCACCAGCGCCACCGGATTGCCACCAGCACCGGACGCATGCACCGAAAACGCCACCGCTTCGCCCGCCGCGAGATACACCCGCGACTGCGAGGTGTGCAGCAGGATGGCGGCGTCGCTCCCGGCGCCATCGATGCGCATCGGCTGCGCGTCCAGCACCGGCTGGTTCGGGTACCGCTGGTCGGGATGGTGGCCGGCCGGGCGCGACCCATGCGGATAGCGGGTGTGTTGCAGGTAACTGCAATAAGTGTGGTCGGCCAGGCGCACCTGCTGCTGCAACACCCGGCGCCGGGCGGCGGCGTCCTGCCGCACGCCGGCGGGCGCCGGGTCGACGACGCGCGCGCCGGCCGCAGGCGCCGCCTGCACGCCGGTCCGGATCGCTGGCGGCGCGGCGCCCGACGCGCGCAGCCACAAGGCCAGCAACACCGTCAGCAGCGCTACCAGCAGCGCTACCAGCAGCGCCGCCAGCAGGGGCGCACGCAGGGGTGTCAGCAGAGGCGCACGCCGGCGGCCATCAGTCGGCACTGTCCACCATCGCCGCGCGCACCACGCCGATGATGCCGGCCCAGTTGCCGTCGGCATAGTGGTTGACGTCTTCGCCGTCGTCGCGGAACACCACCGAGTGGTAACGCCACTTGGCGCGCCCGCCCTGGTTCGGGCCGGCGCCGAGCGTCAGGTCGTTGCAGAACGGGTCGCCCGGATTGCAGAACGATCCGCCCGCACTGCCGGCCACGCCACCGCTGCTGTGGTAGGCCACGACTTCGTCGTCCTGGCCGGGCAGCAGGA
>Ga0265797_10000156_pt1 | contig 134025 bp, 108 predicted proteins | sample P2T30metagenome_FD_192433 | JGI IMG/M metagenome (GOLD analysis project Ga0265797, IMG submission 192433) | Plant litter microbial communities from East Loma Ridge, Irvine, California - P2 T30 | ecosystem: Environmental > Terrestrial > Plant litter > Unclassified | place: USA: California...
TATTGAGGAGCGTGCACCGGCCGGTCCTGCGGAGTTGATTCCGCAGGACCGGCCTTTGCACGCTCCTCAATACGATAGGCCCTGGGTTATAGCGCCGCCATCTCTTCGCGCACGAAGTCGGCTAGCTGGCGTAGGTAGTCGGTGCTGAAATCGAAGCGGATGCCGGCTGCCGCGTACACCTCCCCAATGGGCACGGTGTAGCCCAACGAAAGTGCCCGCTGGTAGCCCGCCAGCGCGGCGGCGGGGTTCTGCCGGAAATTGCGCCACACGGCAATGGCGCCGAGCTGAGCCATCGCGTACTCGATGTAGTAAAAGGGCACTTCGTAGAGGTGCAACTGCTTCTGCCACAGGTAGGGCCGAAACTGCTCCAGGCCGCTCCAGCTCACGGTACGCTGGTTGAAATTCTGAAAAATCTCGGTCCAGCGCTGGTGGCGCTGGGCTTCGGTGTGGTCGGGGTTTTCGTATACCCAGTGCTGAAACTTGTCGATGGTGGCTACCCACGGGAAGGTTTCGAGCACACCTTCGAGGTGCGTTTTTTTGGCGCGGCGCAGCTCGGCCGGGTCGTCGAAGAACACGTCCCAGTGGTCCATGCTCATCAATTCCATGCTCATGCTGGCCAGCTCGGCGACCTCGGAGGGCGGGTGCTTGTCGGCCGAGAGCGGTAGGCGGCGTGTGAGGAAGGAGTGCACGGCGTGGCCACCCTCGTGCAGCATCGTCACCACATCGCGGAGCGACGAGGTAGCGTTCATGAAAATAAACGGCACGCCGGTTTCGTCCAGCGGGTAGTTGTAGCCACCGGGGGCCTTGCCCTTGCGGCTTTCGAGGTCGAGGTGGCCCATCTGGCGCATGGTGCGCAAGCAGTCGCCCAAGAAAGGGTCGAGGCGCTGGAAGACGGTGATGGTCTTGTCGAGCAGCTCGGCCCCGGTCTGGAATGGGTGCAGCGGCGGGCGGCCGCTGGGGTCCACATCGAGGTCCCAGGGGCGCAGGGCGGGCAGCTTGAGGTCGTGGCGACGCGCCTCGTCAAACTCGTTAATGAGCGGCACCACCGTGGCTCCAATGGCCGAGTGGAAGTCAAAGCAGTCCTCGGCCGTATAGTCGAAGCGGCCCAGCGCAGCAAACATATAGTCACGGAAGTTGGCAAAGCCCGCATTCAGCGCCACTTGGTGGCGCAGGCCCACTAGCTCGGTAAAGAGCTGGTCGAGCGGCTTGCTATCCTGCATGCGGCGGGCCTGGATGGCGCGCCACGCCTGCTCGCGCACCGGACGGCTCAGGCTTTTGAGGCGGTCGGCGGCGCGGGGTAAGGTCAGCTCCTCGCCGTCGAGGGCCACCGTCATGGCGCCCACGGTAGCGGCGTACTGCTGCTGCTTGGTTGAAATCTCGGTTTTGAGGGCAATGTTTTCCTCGCGATAAATCTCCGACGCCCGGCGCACCGAGCGCAGAAATACGCCGTAGCGCGCTTGGTCCAACTCGGGCAAATACGGGCTCGCCAGCAGCTTTTCGTTGAGAGCGTGGTCGTAGGGCGCAGTGAGCGGCTCTACTTCCTGCACAAAAAACTGGAATGCCTCGGCGCGGCCCTGGTCCTGGGTATCGCAGGTCATGCGGATGTAGCGCCAGGCCAGGTCTTCGCTCAGCACCGACTCCAGCTCGGAGCGGTCGAGGAGCCAGCGCTCCAGCCCGGCGACATCGGCGATGGCGCGGTGCTGAAGCTCCTGAAAAAACGGTTCCAGCGCGGCCCAGTCAGTCACATGGAAGTCTTCGGGCAGGTAGTGGCGGGGCGGGCGGGCGGTATCGGTGGCCAGCGAAGTAGCTGGGGTAGCAAGCTCAGAAATCACCATAGCATACAAGTTACGTAATTAATCCCTAGCCGTCCGAATAGTTTATCCGCCTAGCTCACAATCGTCATTAGCCTAATTGCTACCCCTTGTTTATCAGCCAATTTCAATTACTACGTCGGCCGTCAGCGGATGAGCTACGCAGGTGAGGATGTAGCCCTTAGCCAGCTCGGCGTCGGAAAGACCCTCGCGCTCGTCGAGGTGCACCTTGCCGCTGAGGCACTTACCCCGGCAGGCCGTGCACACGCCGGCCTGGCACGAGTACGGCAGGTCAATGTCCTGGTCGAGAGCCGCATCGAGGATGGTTTGCTTGGCGGGCACCGCAAACACGTAGTCGCTGCCTTCGTATTGCACGGTCACGGTGCGGTCTACCACTTTGCCGTCGTTGGCACCGGCCAAGGCATCGCCGTGGGTATCACCGGCTTCGGCGGCATCGGCGGCAGCCAGGAAGCTCTCGCGGCGCACGCGGCTGCTGGGCACGTTGAGCAGCTCCAGGGCTGCCTGGGCCTCGGTCATCAGGCCCTCGGGGCCGCAGATGTAGTACTCGGCCTGCGGGGCCGGAAACTGGTGGCGCTGCTCCAGAATGCGCAGAATGGTGGTGCGATTGAGGCGGCCGGTGTGCTGGTGCGGGCCGCTGGCGCGCAGCGGCTGGCTGTACACGTGCTCGACTTGCAGGCGGCCCCGGCTGCTGGCTTCGAGGTCGGCAAGCTGCTTTTTGAAAATAACCGACTCCTCGTTGCGGTTGCCATAAATGAGCAGCACATGGCTCTGCGGCTCTTCGGCTACTACCGCTTTGAGCATGCTCATGAGCGGCGTGATGCCCGAGCCGGCCCCGATGAGTACCAGCGAGCGGGCGGCCTTGGGGCTGGGCTGCACCACGAAGCTACCCAGCGGCGGCAGCACTTCGTACTGCTGACCTACCCTCACGTTATCAAGCAGATAGTTGCTCACCAAGCCACCCACCACACGCTTCACCGTCACCGACAGGCGCGGGGCTTCGGCGGGGGTGCTACTGAGCGAGTAGGCGCGGCGCTCGGGGCGGCTGCCGGCGGGGCCGCAGGGCACGAGCAAGGTCAGGAACTGGCCCGGTTTGCTGGGCACGGCCTGGCCGTCGGGCCGCTGGAGGTGAATGGTAACGGTATCAGGGGTTTCCTGGGTGAGGGCAACGACGGTGAGCGCCAGGTACGACGACATGGGGAGAGGCTAAGTAAGAAGGGCAAATTTACGGCAGTAGCGGCGGGTGAAGTTTCAAAAACCAGTTTTTACCTCGCCGTTCAGTTTACCCGGCCGGCGCTAGCTTCGTTTTCTGATGACTGACCTCGCCGCCCTACTCGCCCGCCACCGGGCCACTTTTGCCCCCGTATTGCCGACTTATCCGCTAGCCACCACCCGCGTGGCCACCCTGGATTTTACGGCCGCCAACCCCCTGCTGGCCCAGACCCAGCGCCTACGCGACACGTTTGTGTTTGATGCGGTGGTGGATGAGATGCTGAGTGCCCAGCAAGCTACCGTAGGCATCGGCGGCTACCTCGAAAACCGCATTATCTACCGCCGCAGCCCGCATTTTGATGATGCGGTCGAGGCCCGCTCGCTGCACTTGGGCGTTGATGTGTGGGTACCGGCCGGCACGCCCGTAGCCGCGCCGCTGGCCGCCGTAGTACACAGCCTGGCCGATAATAATCACTTCGGCGACTACGGCCCCACCGTCGTTTTACAGCACGAACTGGAAGGCACGACGTTTTTTAGCCTCTACGGCCACCTCACCCGCACCGACCTGGCGGGGCTGACTACCGGGCAGGCAATAGCCGCCGGGCAACTAATTGCCCACGTAGGTCCGCACCCCGAAAATGGCGACTGGCCGCCGCACCTGCACTTTCAGCTCATCGCCGACATGCAAGGACGCTGGGGTGATTTCCCGGGCGTAGCCGCGCCCAGTGAGCGCGCCTACTGGGCCGCGCTGTGCCCCGACCCTATGCTGGCTCTTATCAGTTAACAGTTATCAATCACTCGCTTGGCGCTTACTGAGCGACTGATGATAACTGGTAATTGATGACTGATAACTGACCCTTACTTCTCACGCTCTATCGTGTAGTTAATCAGCGTTTCGAGCGAATTCCTCGCGTCGGATTCGGGAAACTCGCGCAGGATGGCCAGCGCCTCGTCGCGGTAGCGCTCCATCGTTTTGATGGCGTAGTCGAGGCCGCCCGACTGCTTCACGAAGTCGATAACCTGCTGCACGCGGTCGCGGTGGCCAGCGTTGTTTTTGACGTTGAAGATAACGCGGCGCTTGTCGAGCCAGCTGGCTTGCTGCAAGGCGTAGATAAGTGGCAGCGTCATCTTTTTTTCCTTGATGTCGATGCCCACGGGCTTGCCGATTTCGGCCGTGCCGTAGTCAAACAGGTCGTCTTTTATCTGGAACGCCATGCCCACTTTCTCCCCAAAGAGCCGGGCTTTTTCGATGGTCGCCTTGTCGGCGCCGGCCGAGGCGGCGCCCACGGCCGTGCAGGAAGCAATGAGGGAAGCCGTTTTCTGGCGAATAATATCGAAGTACACGTCCTCCGTAATGTCGAGACGGCGGGCTTTTTCTATTTGCAGCAACTCGCCTTCGCTCAATTCCTTCACGGCGTTGCTCACGATTTTGAGCAGGTCGAAATCGTCGTTTTCGAGGGAGAGCAGCAGGCCCCGGCTCAGCAAGTAATCGCCCACCAGCACGGCTATCTTATTCTTCCACAAGGCGTTGATGGAGAAGAAGCCGCGCCGGTAGTTGCTTTCGTCCACCACGTCGTCGTGCACGAGGGTGGCGGTGTGCAACAGCTCGATGAGGGCCGCGCCGCGAAAAACGGCTTCGGGCAAGGGGCCGGCGGGGTCAGCGGCACTGGCGCGGGCCGTGAGAAAAACGAACATGGGGCGCACCTGCTTGCCTTTGCGGCGCACGATGTAGCCCATGATTTTATCGAGCAGCAGCACCTTGGTCTGCATCGACTGCCGGAATTTTACTTCAAACTCCGCCATCTCGGCAGCGATTGGAGCCTGTATTCGGTCGAGCGGAGTTGCCATGCGGGCGCAATGATACGGCGGCGGGGCCGCACTGCCTACCTTAGCCGCATGCCTACTACTGTCGAGTTCGCGCTCACCGGCCGGGCGCACGGCCGCCCCTTTACCGCCGATGCCACCTATGAGCCCACCGGCCAGCCCCAGCCGGTGGCAGTGTTCGTCCACGGTTTCAAGGGGTTCAAAGACTGGGGCCACTTTGGGCTGCTGGCCCGCTTCTTCGCCAAAAAGGGGTTTGTTTTTATCAAGCTTAATCTTTCGCACAACGGCGTAGTAGTGGGTGGCTCCGGTGATTTAGAGGATTTGGAAGCCTTTGGGCAAAATAATTTCAGCCTTGAGTTGGACGACCTCGGCCAGTTAATCGACGCGCTGCACGCACCCGGCGCCACGCCCCTGCCCGCCGAAGCGCTGGACCTGCGCCGCCTCTCGCTGGTGGGCCACAGCCGGGGCGGCGCACTCGTGCTGCTCAAAGCCGCCGAAGACCCGCGCGTAACCGCCGTGGCTACCTGGGCCGCCGTGGCCGACCTGCACCCGCGCTGGCCCGCCGAGGTACTGGCCGAGTGGCAGCGCACGGGCGTGCACTACGTGCCCAACCTGCGCACCGGCCAGCAGCTGCCCATGTACTACCAGATTGCCGAAAACTTCTACCAAAACCGCGCCCGCCTCGACCTGCCGGTCCTCATGCCGGGCCTGCACCAGCCGGTGCTACTCATCCACGGCGACCAGGATGAGACGGTGCCGCTGGCCGCTGTGCAACGATTGCAAGCCGGCCAGCCGGCGGCCGAGGTATTCGTGGTGCCCGGCGCGGGCCATATGTTTGGTGGTGCGCATCCGTGGGAAGGTGCAGAACTACCGGCGCTGGCCCAGGTCATTGCCGAGCGCACGGCGGCGTTTTTTACGGCTCACGCATGAGCACGCTGACTTACCTGCTGCTGGGCAGCAACCTCGGCGACCGGCTGGCGCGGCTGGCACAGGCCCGGCACGACCTGGCCACTACGGCCGGCCGCATTGTGGGGCAATCTGCCCTGTACGAAACGGCCGCCTGGGGAGTAGAGGACCAGCCTGCTTTTCTTAATCAGGTATTGGCTCTGGAAACCGAACTAGATGCCCCCACTTTACTCGCCGCCTGCCTGGCCGCCGAGCGGCAGCAGGGCCGTGAGCGCCTCGTGCGCTGGGCCGCGCGCACACTGGACGTTGACATCTTGCTTTTCGGGCAGGAAATAATTGCCACGCCCTCGCTCACGGTGCCGCACATGGCTCTGCCGGTGCGGCGCTTTGCCTTGGTGCCGCTGGCCGAGCTAGCGCCGCAACTAATGCACCCGCAGTTGCACCGTACCATCAGCCAGCTACTGGCCGACTGCCCTGACCAATTGGAAGTAACCAAGATTACGTAAATGCAAAACGCGGCTGCTCCGGGTGAGGACAGCCGCGTTTTTATTGCGCCCGGCTGATGCTAGCCGATGGTGGCGGTGGGCTCGATTTTCTTCACCAAGCCTTGCAGCACCTTGCCGGGGCCGCACTCCACAAAGTGCGTGGCGCCGTCGCGGAACATGGCCTGCACGCTCTGCGTCCAGCGCACGGGCGCGGTGAGCTGGGCCAGCAGGTTGGCTTTAATTTCGGCTGGGTCGGCATGGGGCGCACCATCCACGTTCTGGTACACGGGGCAGCGAGCGGGGTGAAAGGTGGTGCGCTCGATGGCCTCGGCCAGGGCCGCTTGCGCCGATTGCATCAGCGGCGAGTGGAAAGCACCGCCCACGGGCAGCGGTAGGGCGCGCTTGGCTCCGGCGGCTTTCAGCACCTCGCAGGCCTTAGCGATGCCCGCCGTGGAGCCCGAGATGACGAGTTGGCCGGGGCAATTGTAGTTAGCGGCAACTACTACGTCGCCTTCGGCGGCTACCTGCTGGCAGCCCTGCTCCACGGCCGCATCGGCCAGCCCCAGAATGGCGGCCATCGTGCCGGGCTGCTCCTCGCAGGCGGCTTGCATGGCTTGGGCGCGGCGCGCCACCAGCGGCAAGGCATCGGCGAAGGTGAGCACGCCGGCCGCCACCAGGGCCGAAAACTCGCCCAGCGAGTGGCCAGCCACCATCGCGGGCACCAGGTTGGGCTGGGCCACGAACTGCGCCACGGAGTGCACAAATACGGCGGGCTGCGTCACATCAGTACGACGCAAGTCCTCGTCGCTGCCCTCAAACATGAGTTTGGTAAGGTTGAAGCCCAGGATATCATTGGCCTGGGTGAGCAGGGCGCGGGCCGCCTCACTTTGCTCGAATAGCTCGCGGGCCATGCCCGGAAACTGCGAGCCCTGGCCCGGAAATACTATGGCCGTCTGGGCGGCCTCCGAAGGGTGGGAAGGTGTCAAATCAGTAAAAATTAAAACGTCGTGAGTGCCCGTACGTGCGGCGGGCCGGGCAAAATAAAGCCAAAAAAGCCGCCCCGGTCGGGGCGGCTTTTTGCGGCTAGGTTAGTACGCAGGCTAGCGTATCAATTCTACCCAGCCTTTGTAAGTACGGTTGGTCTTGGCAACGTCATCAAACTGCACCTCGGCCAGGTAGTAGTAGATGCCACCCGAAACCAGGCCGCTGGTCGTGCTTTCGCCAGTGGCACCGCCGCCATTCCAGTTGATGTAGGGGTCCCGGTCGCTTTCATACACCTTGCGACCCCAACGGTTGAAAATCTGGATGTGCGTGCGCAGAATGGGGCTGGTCGTCTTGGGGCGGAATAGCTTATTCGCTTCATTACTACCGCCGGGCACGAAGATATTGGGCAGGATAAAGAAGAGGCAGTCGCTCTGGCACGCCTCATTGCTGAGGCCGCTGCGCTGGCCCGAGGCCGCCACGGCCTGCACCTTGTAGCAGTAGGTGGCACGGGGCCGGTTGCGGTCCACATAAGCCAGCTGCGCGGTTGAGTCAATCAGCACGTAGGCCCCGCCCGCCGTTTCGCTGCGGAACACGCGGTAGTATACCGCATTGGCCTCGCAACCGGCGGGCGTGTTGCCGACCGTCCAGCGCAGGTTATTCTGGTAGGTCTGGTTGACGGGCAGGTAGTCGCTCAAGCTGGCCAGGCTATCGCAATTCGTGACTTGCAGTGAGAGCACCGGCGTGCAGGGCACCGCCTGGAGGATAGCGCATATCTGCTGGCTGTTGTTGAGCAGGTTGCTCAAGAAGCTATAGTTGGGGTACTGGCCGGTCGTCTGCACGTAGTAGCAGTATTCCTGACCGAGCACGAGGTTGGTATCCTGATAGGTACCGCTGGTAGCGCCGGGCACCACGGTGGCTACCTGGTTGAAGGTAGTGCTGCCGGGGTCGCGGCGGTAGATGCGGGTAGGCTGCCTGCTGTTGTCCCACGGCACGTTGTAGGCCCAGTTGACAGTCATGGTGCGCGTGAGGCCGTTGGGCAGCAGGCTGGTACGCACGCTGGTGGCGGTGGGTGCCGTTTCTATTACGGGCGCCCCGTTTACCGTGTTAGAGAATGTGAGCCTGTACGTATACTGGTTGGCCACCGTATTGAGGTTCCGGTCTACGTAAGTTGTATCGTTGATATCGGGAATGGTGGCAATGGGGTCGGTGACGTCATTGCGGTACAGCCTGTACACGGGCGATACAAATTCCCCCACGTTGGTCTTGGGCTTGGTCCATCTCACCGTTATCTGGCCCGTGACGGTGTTCGTAGTATTCACATCTACATTGGTCAGCATAGCTGACCGCCCCGTAAAAGTGACGCAGGCCTCTTCCGAAGCTATGCTGGCTCCTCCGGAAGGCAGCGGGAACGTGGCGTAGATGCGGTAGCAATAGGTTTTACCGCGCACTAGGCCTTGGTTATCAGAGAAGGATGTGGCATTAACCGCTGCCGACCCGATGCGGGTGTAGCCAGCCGAGGCAGGAATACCGGTGTCGCAGGGGCCCGGCACAAAGTTCGAGGTATTTTCCTTGCGATAAATTAAAATCTGGCTGGCATTCTGATACTTATACAAGCTCCAAGTGAGCGTACTTACCAAGCCACCAGGGGTACCCGAGGGCGTGGCACGCAGGTTCTGGGGGGGCGGCCCGACCACCGTAATCCGCACCGGCCGGATGTCGACCAATGCGGGGGTTCCTGGGGTGGCCGGAGTATCCTGCGCCCGAAATACGACCACGTACGGCTGGTCCGACACGTTGCTGCCGCCCGGTGCCGTGAGGTTGGAGGGAATGCTACTGTTGCCCGGGCGCCACTGAAAAGTGCCCGTTACAGACGTTCCCACGTTGTTTTGCTGAAACGTAGCCGGGGGTAAAATCCCACTGAAGGCCGTCAGCGTCACGTTAGTAGCTGGCGAGTTGGGCCCCGAGCCATCTCTGGCCGATACTCTCAGCCTGAAGGGCGTGTCGGCTACCACGCAGGTGTCGGCGGGCACGGTGAGTACGGGCGGCAGGTTCTGGGTTTGATTAATAATAATCTGCATATCCCGGATAACCGTCCCAATCCGTCGAAAGCCGTTGGCGGTACGCCGAAACTCATCAACCGTAAAAGCGATATTGTAGATACCGGATACCCTAGGTGCGTTCCAGGTAATCTGCCCCGTATTAACATCTTGCCGGATAAACGCCCGCGCGCTTGGGTCCCCGACCGGTATGCCACTATACGCTACCTGCATGGGCGTAATGCCAGGGGTAATAGAAGCGTCGTCCGGATAGACATACCTGTCGCAGGTAGTTGGCGCCGGCCGGTTGGTTAGGTTGGCCACCGGCGTGCCTCCGTCTACCTGTTGGCAAGTGCGCAAGCGGTACGACAGGGAGTCGCCATCGGCGTCATAGCCCGCCGGATTGTGCAAGAATACCTGGCCCACTGCTCCCACATCAATCGCCGGTGCCCGCAGCACCGGCGAGCGATTACGGCCATAAGCAGGGTTGATGGTAATGGTAGTGCTAACGTAAAACGTTTGGCTACTGGAGTTTGCCATATTTCGCACGTTAGCATTGCGGTTTTCCCCCACAAAGCTCACCTCATAGTTGCCCGGCGCGCCAAACGTGTGCTCAAAGGTGTAGGTAAAAATATCGGTCGAGCCGACCCTCAGCGTAGTAGCCTTAGGAATATTATCCTGCCGGGTGCCATCGCCGAAATAGATGGTTACCGAAGGTTGGTCTACCGGGGTGGGACCTGGCTCACCTATACCATTATCCCTATACAAAGTAAATTTAAAGAAGAACCGATTCGGGTTGCCGTTAATCGTATCCACCTTGGCCTGGATATCGCCGGCCCGGATGTGCGACGCCTGGGCCGCCTGCGGGCGCAGCCAGCCCAGTGCCAGCAGCAGCGCGGCCAGCAGCCAGGCGCCCCGCCCCCTATTCCTTCCAAAAGATAAAAGAAGTTGCATAATCTCCCTGTGTTGAAAAACAGCCCACTACCGCAAAAATTGAACCCTAGCCCGATTAGTAACCACTCACCAACCTTTTTGGCGGGCGCTTGGTTGTTCTAAAGTACGCAGCAATTTGGCTAACGGTAGTTGGGCCAGATTGATTCAGGCTGGCTAGCTCGACTGGTGCGCCTGAGTTTAACCATTCTAAATAACGGCTATGTTATGCCATTGCCTTGGGCTGAGGCTCCCTCCGGCCCTACCTTTGGGCGTTACAAACGGTCATTTTTTCGGCTGAAATCTCTATGAACTGGTTTACAAAAACCTTTACCAGCAGCATTGGGCGCAAGATTATCATGTCCCTTACGGGCCTGTTTCTCTGCACCTTCCTCGTGGTGCACCTCGTTGGCAACCTTCAGCTTTTCAAGCATGACGACGGGGTGGCCTTCAATACCTACTCGCACTTCATGGGTACCAACCCCCTCATTCGTACCGTCGAATGGGGCCTGGTTCTGGGCTTTGGCTTCCACATCTACGAAGCCCTGATGCTAACGCGCCGCAACAAGGGGGCCCGTTCGCACGGCTACGCCCAGTGGGAAGCCAAGCAAAATTCGGAGTGGACCTCGCGCAACATGGGTATTCTGGGCTCCATCATCCTCGTGTTTTTGATTGTGCATTTGTACAATTTCTTCTGGCGTGCCCGCTTCGGCACACTTGATGCTGACATCAACCACAACGACGATTTGTATAAGGTGGTGGTCACGTCTTTCCACCAGTGGTGGTACGTGGTGCTGTACGTAGCTGCCCAGGCCAGCCTTGGCTACCACCTGTGGCATGGCTTCCGCTCGGGCTTCCAGACGCTGGGCCTGAACCACCGCAAATACATGCCGCTGATTAAGAACTTTGGCTATGCCTTCGCTGTCATTGTGTCGGCCGGCTTCGCTTCTATGCCGCTGTACTTCTTGCTGTTTACCAACGAGCAAGGCGCCCTCACGAGCAGCGTACCGACCGTGCTGCACCAATTGGTGCTGGCGTTCAACTAACCTCAGTTTCTTCCTTATATGACACTGAATTCCAAAGCGCCCGAAGGCCCCCTGGCCGAGAAATGGGACAAGCATAAGTTCAACGTCAAGCTCGTCAACCCCGCCAACAAGCGGAAGTACGACGTGATTGTGGTAGGCACCGGCCTCGCCGGTGCTTCGGCCGCCGCCTCGCTGGCCGAGCTTGGCTACAACGTGAAAGCCTTCACCTATCACGATTCGCCCCGCCGCGCGCACTCCATCGCCGCGCAGGGTGGCATTAACGCTGCTAAAAACTACCAGAACGACGGTGACTCGGTATTCCGCCTGTTCTACGACACCATCAAGGGTGGCGACTACCGCGCCCGCGAAGCCAACGTGTATCGCCTGGCCCAGGTATCGGTCAATATCATTGACCAGTGCGTGGCGCAGGGCGTGCCTTTCGCCCGCGAGTACGGTGGATTGCTAGCCAACCGCTCCTTCGGTGGCGCGCAGGTGAGCCGTACGTTCTACGCCCGTGGCCAGACCGGACAGCAGTTGCTGCTGGGTGCCTACTCGGCCTTGAGCCGCCAGATTGCCTACGGCAAGGTGAAAATGTACACCCGCTCGGAGATGCTCGATGTGGTGGTGGTCGATGGCCAGGCCCGGGGCATTATCACGCGCAACCTTATCACTGGCGAAACCCAGACCCACGCGGCCCACGCCGTGGTGCTGGCTACCGGCGGCTACGGCAACGTATTCTACCTGAGCACGAACGCCATGTATTGCAACGTCACGGCCCCGTGGCGCGCCCACAAGAAGGGGGCGTTCTTTGCCAACCCCTGCTTTACCCAAATTCACCCGACTTGCATCCCGGTATCGGGCGACTACCAGTCGAAGCTGACGCTGATGTCGGAGTCGCTGCGTAACGACGGCCGTGTGTGGGTGCCCAAGACCAAGGAGATAGCCGAACGCCTGCGCAAAGGCGAAATCACGGCGACCGACATTCAGGAGGACGACCGTGACTACTTCCTGGAGCGTAAGTACCCCGCTTTCGGCAACCTCGTACCGCGTGATGTAGCCTCGCGCAATGCCAAGCAGATGTGCGACGAAGGCCGGGGCGTGGGCTCCACGGGTCTCGCCGTGTACCTCGACTTTGCCGATGTTATCAAGCGCACCAGCGCCGAGGCCGTTAGCCAAAAGTATGGTAACCTTTTCGAGATGTACGAGAAGATTACCGACGAAAACCCCTATAAGCTGCCGATGCGCATTTACCCGGCAGTTCACTACACGATGGGTGGTCTGTGGGTAGATTATAACCTGCAAACTACCATCCCCGGCCTCTACGCCACGGGTGAGTGTAACTTCTCCGACCACGGTGCCAACCGCCTCGGGGCTTCGGCCCTGATGCAGGGCCTGGCCGATGGCTACTTTGTAATCCCCTACACCATTGGCGATTACCTGGCTGCCACGCCACCCAAACCGGTTACGACCGACCATCCAGCTTTCGCTGAAGCTAAGGCTGGCGTGCAGGCTCGCGTGGAACAGTTGCTCAGCATCAAAGGCAACCGCACGCCCGACGAGTTTCACAAGAAGCTGGGCCATCTCATGTGGGAGTATTGCGGTATGGCCCGTAATGCGGAGGGTCTGAAGTACGCCAAAGCTGAAATCGCTAAGCTGCGCAAGGAGTTCTGGAGCGACGTGAAAGTAGTTGGCTCAGGCGAGGAGATGAACCAGGCGCTGGAGAAAGCTGGCCGCGTAGCCGACTTTATCGAGCTGGGCGAACTGATGGTAGACGATGCCCTCGACCGCAACGAAAGCTGCGGCGGCCACTTCCGCGAGGAATATGCCACCGAGGACGGCGAAGCCAAGCGCGACGACGACAACTACGCCTACGTAGCCGCCTGGGAGTACATGGGTGAAAATCAGCCCGAGCGCCTCAACAAGGAAGAGCTGGTATTCGAAAACGTGAAGCTTACGCAGCGCAGCTACAAGTAAACTAATTATAAATTTTGAATTGTGAATTGTGAATTGTGAATCCGCCCAACTGGCTATCAGCCGGAAGAGCCAACTCATAATTCATAACGCATAATTCATAATTCAAAGAAGATGGCCGGCTCCAACCCCAACGCTAAACCAATGAACCTGACGCTGAAAGTTTGGCGTCAGCCCAACCGCCAGACGGAAGGAAGCATTGTTGACTATCAGGTGAAAGATATTTCGCCCGATATGTCGTTTCTGGAAATGCTTGACGTGCTCAACGAGGACCTGCTGCACAAAGGCCAGGACCCGGTAGCGTTCGACCACGACTGCCGCGAGGGAATCTGTGGCTCGTGCGACTTGTTTATCAACGGCCGCTCGCACGGTCCCGAGAAGGGCACTACTACGTGCCAGCTGCATATGCGCAAGTTCTCGGACGGTGACACCATCACTATCGAGCCTTGGCGCGCCAACGCCTTCCCGGTCAACAAAGACTTGAGCGTAGACCGCTCTGCCCTCGACCGCATCATTCAGGCGGGGGGCTACGTGAGCGTGAACACCGGCGGTGCGCCCGACGGTAATGAGATTCCAATTCCTAAGGAGATTTCGGACCGTGCTTTTGAGGCGGCTACCTGCATCGGCTGCGGTGCCTGCGTAGCAGCTTGCAAGAATGCCTCGGCCATGCTCTTCGTATCGGCCAAGGTGTCGCAGTTGGCTCTCCTCCCCCAGGGCCAGGTAGAAGCCAAAACCCGGGTCGAGAACATGGTGGCCCAAATGGACATTGAAGGTTTTGGTGCTTGCTCCAACATCGGCTCGTGCGCCGCGGAGTGCCCGGTAGGCATCTCGCTGGAGAACATTGCTATCCTAAACCGCGAGTTCCTCACAGCTAAGGCTACCTCGAACCACTTGGCATAAGTTACTACGTGCATAAAAAAAGCGTGACAGAATATCTGTCACGCTTTTTTTATGCACGTAGTAACTTAGCTAGCTGATGCGGCTGGTGCTACTTACTGCCTCAACTGCCACTTAGCTAATGATTGCCTTATTCTGGGGAGTGCTATGCTTGTTACTATTTGCCCCAGGCTTGAAAGTTGCCCCGCGCATCGTGCTATTGGCCGCACTTTTATACGGGCTCAATGAGTTGGCAGTAGTAAACCCAATATGGTGGTCTAACCAGTTTGGCTTGCAGTATAACTGGCTAGGCAAGCTACTGGCTATTTTATTGGTACTGTTGGTTATCTACCAGTTGCGCGAGCGTAGCGGCTCCACCTGGGCCGCATTAGCCACCCACAACCTCACTAACGTCTGCCTGTCGCTGGGGCAAGCAATGCCTTAGCCACAGACCTACCAAAAGTTATTGACTACAAACAATTTTAACATAAAAAAGCCCTTGCTACATGTGTAGCAAGGGCTTTTTTGCTTTTTACAAGGGTTATTTACCCAGTTTCTTCTTCAGGTTTTCGTCGAGTGCTTCCAGGAATTCCTCGGTGTAGAGGTAGTCGCGGCCGTGCTCCACTTTGTTGCCGTGGATACAGACGGCGAGGTCCTTGGTCATCTTGCCGCTTTCCACGGTTTCGACGCACACGGCCTCCAGAGCGTGGCAGAAGTCGATGAGCTCCTGATTACCGTCGAGCTTGCCGCGGAACTCCAGGCCGCGCGTCCAGGCGAAGATGCTGGCGATGGGGTTGGTGGAGGTGGGCTTGCCCTTCTGGTGGTCGCGGTAGTGGCGCGTTACGGTGCCGTGGGCGGCTTCGGCCTCCATCACGGTGCCGTCGGGCGTCACGAGCGTCGAGGTCATCAGGCCCAGCGAGCCGAAGCCTTGGGCCACGGTGTCGCTCTGCACATCGCCGTCGTAGTTTTTGCAGGCCCACACGAAGTTACCGTTCCACTTGAGGGCCGAGGCCACCATGTCGTCGATGAGGCGGTGCTCGTAGGTGATGCCAGCTTCCTTGAACTTGGCTACGTAATCCTGCTCGTAAATCTCCTGGAAGATGTCCTTGAAGCGGCCATCGTACTTCTTCAGGATGGTGTTTTTGGTGCTCAGGTACAGCGGCCAGCCCTTCATCAGGGCTTGGTTGAAGCAGGCGTGGGCGAAGCCCCGGATGCTCTCGTCGGTGTTGTACATGGCCAGGGCCACCCCGTCGTTTTTGAAGTTGAAGACCTCAAACGACTGCACTTCGCCGCCGTCTTCGGGCGTGAAGGTGATGGTGAGCTTGCCCTTGCCCTTGGTTACGAAGTCGGTGGCGCGGTACTGGTCGCCGAAGGCGTGGCGGCCGATGCAGATAGGGGCCGTCCAGTTGGGCACGAGGCGGGGCACGTTGCTCATCACGATGGGCTCGCGAAAAACGGTACCGTCCAGGATGTTGCGGATGGTGCCGTTGGGCGATTTCCACATCTGCTTCAGGCCAAACTCGGCCACACGCTCCTCGTCGGGGGTGATAGTGGCGCACTTGATGCCCACACCGTACTGCTTGATGGCATTGGCCGAGTCGATGGTAACCTGGTCGTTGGTTTCGTCGCGGTACTCGATGCCGAGGTCGTAGTACTTGATGTCGAGGTCGAGGTAGGGCAGGATGAGCTTGTCCTTGATAAACTTCCAGATGATGCGCGTCATCTCGTCGCCATCGAGCTCTACTACGGGGTTTTCTACTTTAATCTTAGCCATTTCGGAGGTGGGCTTGAGTGAGGTTAGGTATTTCGCTGGCAAAAGCGCCCGGCGAAGGAGTGGGTAATAGTCCCGGCTAACAGGCCAGCGGGCGGCCTTGTTGCTACGGGGGTCAATATTAAGCACGGTTGGGGGCTTGGCAACGGCCAGCCAGCGTCGCAAACGTTTGCACCCTTCCGGCGGGCGTAATTATGTACGCGGCGGCCCGCCCTCGCCCTTTGGGCGGGCTACCGGCAGCAGCACTGACAGTGGCTTTGCTTGTAAGCCCGCAGCCCGGCAGTAAAAATTTTCTCTTGCCGATTCCAATCCAAAAGGATGAGTTATGTGGCAGTGGCAGGCTGTATTATTCCCAAGCTTACGCTCCGTACAGGGCCAGCCAGTTAACTATAGTTGAAAATTATTCATGAAGCATTTATACCTCAATTAGCTACTGAGAAGACTTGGTACCTGTCTCTTCTCTTACTAGTCGCGGGCTGGCTGCTGAGCTGGCCGGGGCGCGCTACCGCTCAAGCGCCTACTGGCCCCGAGTCGGCCCGCACGCAGGTGGTGCGCCCTGCTGCGGCCACCTTGCGCGCTGCCGACTCGCTCCTCCTCCGCACGCCGGGCTACCCCGTGGTGCTGCACAGCGACACGCTATTCTACCCGGCTCGGCCCCTTCTCGCCCCAGGAGCGGGCGGCCCTCATTGCCAATAAGGTGCAGCGCCTGGAAGCCGACGCCCGCTGCCAGCCCGACTCGCTGCGCCTCTACCCTTCCGAGCAAACCACTGACCTGCTATATGGCCAATTGGCGGTGCAGAGCGTTTCTGACCGCGACGCCCAGCGGCTGCACACCACGCGCGACGCACTGGCCCACCGCTACCGTGCGCGCATTGTGCAGGTCGTGGGCCGCTACCGACTGCAGCACAGCGTCGTCAACATCCTCCGGGAAGTTGGGCTAGTGCTACTGGTGGTGCTGGCTTTCTACTTCGTGGTGCGCTTCGCGAATCGGTTTCTCCGCTGGCTCTACGCCCGCCTCTCGCAGCGCGAGGCGGCCTGGTTTCGGGGCATGCGGCTGGGCACCTGTGAGCTGTTTACGCCCGGCCGCGAGCTGGAAACAGCCCTGCTGCTCAACGTACTGCGCTGGGTAACCATCTTTCTGATTATTTCCCTGGTGCTGCCGCTGCTGTTTGGCATCTTTCCAGGCACGCAGGATGTAGCCGATGTGCTGCTGGGCTACGTGCTCACTCATTTTCTCATTATCACGATGTTTGGCTGCCTACTCAAGGGACTGCGGTTTTTGAAGGAGGAAATCGGCCAGGGCGACCTCACCATCGAAGGCTTTTACTCCGACTGAGCCAATCCCGCCTACCAGATTGTGCGGGTGCTCGTGTTTGCCTTTCTGCTGGTCGTGATATTTCCTTACCTGCCGGGCTTCGAGTCGCCCCTTTTCAAGGGCGTATCGATGTTTCTGAGCTTCCTGTTCACCTTCGGCTCGGCGGGCTCGCTCTCCAACGTCGTGGCCGGGCTGGTACTCACGTACATGCGGGCCTACAAGCTCGGCGACCGGTTAAAAATCGGGGACATGACGGGTGACATCATCGAGAAAAACCTGCTCGTGACGCGTATCCGCACCAGCAAAAACGAGGAAATCACCATCCCCAATTCCTCCATCATGAGTTCCTACACCACCAATTTTACCAGCGCCGCGGCTACGCGGGGCGTAGTGCAGGCGTGAAGTAGTTACCTGGAGGCTATATGAAAGCCGGCACCAGGTGGCGGAGTGCCGTGGTTCGGGACGTGGGCGTGGGCGTAGCCAGCGGCTCCCTGAGGGCGCAACACGCCTGGCCATACAGCCCGGTGAGCTGAAGCGGGTGGGCAGCCGTGGGCAGCCGTGGGCGGCTGGTCGGCGCGGCGCTCGCGCAGCCCCAGCGCCAAAAATCGCAGCAAAAACGCGCGAACGGCGGCGTAGTAGGCCGGGGGCAGCTGCTGGCTTTCGGGGTGCAGCTCGGTTACGGCATCCGAGGTTTGGTGAATCAGCACGGCGCGGCCGCGGAGCGCGTTGTTGGAAGCCAGCAGGGTAAAGGACAGCAGCAGGCTGCAGATGGTGATAAGGGCGCTTTCAATGCCCAACGGCTTCCAGATGAGGGCGTGGCGGCGGTAGTTACGCTCCGCTACGAGGTAGCCGACAGCTACCATCAGCAGCAGCGAAACCGGGTAGGCCACCGTAGACCAGAGCGTTTCAATTAGGCTGTGCCACATAGTACAGGCTGCGTAAGGAGGCAATACAAGCCGAAATGGCGGCAGTAGTTATGTATTCTTACATAAAATCAGTGTTATTTTACGCAGCCTGCTTCTGGCTGCGTGAGGCGCCCCCGCCCCTCTTCTACTACGCAAACGCGCTGCCCGCCTAGCGCGGTGGGCCGCTACCTCGGCTTTGGCCGTGGGCAGCTCGGCCACCTGGGCGGCCACCTGGCGCAGGTCTACGGCCACGCGGAAGGTCGCCACGGCGCTTCACGACCGTGCGCAGCTCGGCCTCACGGCGCGGGCGGTACTTGCTGTCGGCGGCCGGGCTGAGCGCGGCGGCTACATCAGCAGCCAGCCCGCCTACCCGGCCGAACAGCGAGCTACGTGCGTCTGCTCGGCCGGGTAGGCGGGCGGCGGCCGCCTGCAACACGACCAGCCCTCACTGCCGCCGCTGCTGCAACGCGGCCACCTTGCCCGCCCGGTGCAGCGCCCACCGGATGCCGGACACCTGCCGCAGCCGCTTGCACAATGGTGCGGCATGGCGCGGCCGGCCACGGCCCAGAATCGCATACTAGTAAGATTAAGCCTTGTGGGGCATCTCTAAAAAATCGCGCAGCACCCAACAAGCAGCGTGGGGTGCTGCGCGATTTTTTAGAGGTGCCTCACAAAGTAAGGGAAGCAGGCAACGTACCCGCAGCTTACCTTGCCGGAGCCTGGCCACCAATCCCCACCCCTATTCACTCCGACGCCCGATGAGTACACACGCCGACCGACAACCGAAAGCCTCACAGCTCCACCCTCGCCAGGTGGCCCCGACGCGCCAGACAGCTCCGGCGTATATGGTCGACAACCGGCCGCTGACCGTGGCGCAACGCCAAATGCAGGCCCGGCCACCGCAGCCAGCCGGGCTGGTACAGCTCCAAGCCCAGCCAGCCAGCAGCCAGCCGCCGGTAGTGCAGCTAGCCAAGAGCGTAGCAGAACGCAGCGCAAAAAACAAGCGCATCGTGTTTGCCAAGCGGACCATCAGGCTGATAGCGCCGAAGTTCAAAGCCGAGATGAGCACGCACCTCTTCACCGCCGAAGGCACCAATGCCGCGCCTAGCGGCTTGCACGGCTACACCGACGGCAAGCTGCCGAATGATGTGCAGGTGAGTAGCATTAAAGGGTCGCCCGCAGACAAGCACAAGATTACGTGGAGCAAGGGAGCGGGACCTAGCTTTGGCAAAAAGGAGAGCTCGATGTTTCCAAAATGGATGCCGAAGGATAATCTAAAGACCCTGATTGGCCTGCAATACCCGGAGCTTGCCCCTGGTGCCCTACCCGAGCCTGCTAAAGATGACCTGGAAGCGGTGAAAGAACACACGGCCTTAAAAACAGCCGCGAAGAACTACGTGAGCATGGGGCATGTCATTCCCTTTACCAAGCACGGCGATACCGTATACCCCGACAATTAAGCCTTACCCATTGCAACGATTTACCTCGCTGGGAGAGCGATGCTCCTGCGTAGCCACAAGGCCCGGCAGTTTGCTCATAGACTGGGGGCCAGCGCCACCGGCTGCACAAACATGTGCCGCACCTGCGGGTGCGCGGCCGTGATAGCGGCCCGCAGGCGCTCTACCGCCTCGGTAAGTTGCGCGGCAGGCAGGTCGGGGGCAAACTCGGCGGGCAGCACCACCAGGATTTCCTGCGGGCTAAGGTAGGAGGAGAGCGGCGGGGCCGTGCGCACGATGGCCGGCTCGGCGCAGGCCAGCGCGGTGATGCTCGCCAGCAGTACGTCCTCGGCGGGCTCGCCCAGCAGCAGGCTTTTGGTTTCGCGCAGCAGCAGGGCGGCTACTACCAGCAGCAGCACGCCGATGAGCAGCGAGGCCACGCCATCGAGCGCGGGCATCTTCAGCCAGTGGCTGAGAAAAACACCCAAAAAGGCGATGAGCAGGCCCAGCAAATCGGAGGCATCCTCGAAGAGCACCACGAAGATGGAGGGGTCCTTGCTGTCGCGAAAGGCTTTCCAGAACGGGCGCGGGCCCCGCTGGGAGTTGAAGGTGCGGCGCGCCACCAGGAACGACGCCCCATCGAAGCAGAAGGCCAATCCCAATACCACGTAGTTCCAGGTGGGGTCGCCGAGGGGCGCGGGGTGGCGCAGGTGCTCGTAGCCCTCGTAGAGCGAGAGCCCACCGCCGATGGCGAAGATGAACACCGCTACCATAAACGCCCAGAAATACAGCTCGCGCCCGTAGCCGAAGGGCCGCCGCTCGGTGGCCGGCTGCTGGCTGGCACGCAGCCCTAGCAGCAGCAGCCACTCATTGGCCGTGTCCACGAGCGAGTGGATGCCCTCGGAGAGCATGGCCGACGAGCCCGTGAACCACGCGGCCACAAACTTGATGGCCGCAATGGCAAAGTTGGCCGCCAGGGCGGCCATAATGGCGGTTTTGGACTGGGGCTGGTCGGTGGTATCGGGCACGGTAAAAGGGGCTGACCAAACACTATACGTTACGGCGGCTGGCAATGCATTACGTTGGCAGCCTTTAGTGAGTCAATGCCGCTTAGTACGAGAACAAAGATTTGCTTAGCAGCCGCGCTACTGCATCACTGCTGCCAGCTACATTTGATGGCCTATTTGCTATAAGCACGTATTTTTTAATGAAGGCTTTTACTATACTATGCTGTTGTGCTGCATTTTATTACTTGTTTTTTATTATGCCAGATGAGTATGAAAAGGAGCGGGCGCTTAAGTCGCAATTTACCTCAAGGCCTACGCTGCCTCAAGTGACGGCCGGGCACACAACAGCTACCTTACCAGCTTTGTGGGCAGCAGTCAGGCAAGAGCAACGACAGGAAGATTTTGCTCAAGTCAAAATTGATATTGACTTGCTGATTAGCAACTATCCGGAATCGGAGCAGGCACGAGCAGTAGCCCACCTAGCGGGCCGGTACGATTCACTAGCTCGGCTGGCCCAGCAGCGAGAAGCCATCAAAGCGCAGCGACGACACCAACCGGGCTATTACAATGAGTACCCGATGGAAAGCTATAACTACTGGACTATCCAGCACCGCGTAGATGAGTTCAGCGATACTCTACCGGCTAGTTATTTGACTACTACTCAGTTTGTGTATTTTTATGGCAGTGTTACCTCCTATGGCTACAACTCTCCGCTGCGGGCCAGGATAGAAGTAGATAGCGCGCAGGCCATTGCCTTTACGCTTTTCAAGGCTACCTCCTCTTCCCATGTCAATGAGCGTGGCAAGTCTATTTATCAGGCGGATGAGCTTTCCCCACTGCAAACCACCTATGCAGTAGCAGCACGCAATGACAACGGGCGCACTTGCCGGCTAACGGCCCTCGCCAGCCAAAATCGGCTTCAATTGAATGCCGCTGATTCGTATACGTTGCATCAGCTGCTGCAACATGGCGGACAACTCCGGTTTGTCTTTACCCAGGCCGACGATGCGTCGACCGTCTACCGATTCAGCATTAGCAACGCCGATGACTACGAGGCCTATTGCCACGAACTATTGATTAGGGCCGGCGCGCAGCGATTATCCGCCCCAACACGCTAAAGCCACAGAAGGCCGCCGATATGTATCGGCGGCCTTCTGTGGCTTTAGCGTGTTGCGAATTAAGCCTTAGCCAGCACCTCTGGGGCCGTCAAGTCAATTCTCACTTCCTCAAAGCCCACGCCCACCACCACGGCCGGCGCGGCTACGGTGGTTTCGGTGGCCGGGTACTCCCCTAGCGGCAAGTTCTGCGCACCAGCCGTTGCCCCCTGGATGGCGGCGGGCAGGCCGTGCAGCACCACGCGGTAGGTGGCGTAGGGCGGCTGGTAGTCGCCTTCGCTGGCCTGGGCTAGCGTGAGCGACGTAGCCGTACCGGTCACGGTGAAGCGGCGGGTGGTTTGCTGGCCGGCTTCCTGGTAGGCGTAGCCATCGCCGCCATCGTCGTAGAGGACGCTGGTGGCGGTGCCGTTTTTGTAGTAAACGTGCAGGGTGAGCTGCTCCACCACTTTTTCGCCCACGTATTGCAGCACGGGCTGCATGGGCACCACGGCCCCCGCCTTAATGAAGAGCGGGATGCGGGTGAGGTCGGCGCTAGCCCACACTTCGGCGCCGCCAGCTTTCAGTTCATCGGTCCAGTAGTAGTACCATTCGCCCTTGGGCAGGTACATCCAGCGGCCATCGGCCCCGGCCTGCGTGATGGGGCACACGAGCAGGTTGTCGCCGAGGCTGAACTCGGCCATGCGCAGGTAGGTTTCGGGGTCGTTCTGGTCGAGGAAGGTGAGCGGGCGCAGCATGGGCGTGCCCTGCGTGGTGTACTGCCAGAAGGCGGTGTACATGTAAGGCAGCAGCATGTAGCGCAGCTCAATGAAGTGCCGCGCCAGGCTCGTGTACGGCTCGCCAAAGCTCCAGGGCTCCTGGTCGCCGTGGTCGCCGGAAGAGTGCGTGCGGAAAAACGGGTGAAACGCGCCCAGCGCAATCCAGCGCGAATACAGCTCGCCATCGGGCGTGTCGATAAAGCCGCCGATGTCGGAGCCGATGAAGCTGAAGCCCGAAATGCTCAGCCGCTGGCACTGAATATTAGCCAGCCAGAGGTGGTCCCAGCTGGCGATGTTGTCGCCCGTCCAGCCCGAAGAGTACCGCTGGCCACCGCTGTAGGTGCTGCGCGTGATGGTAAAGGGCCGGTTGGGGTAGCTGAACTGCTTCACGCCGTCGTTGGTGGCGCGGGCCATCTGCATGCCGTAGATGTTGTGCGCCTTCTTGTGCGAGCAGGGCTGGCCGTCGTAGTCGAAGCGCACATCATCGGGGAACGTCCCTTTCTCAAATACGGCCGGCTCGTTCATGTCATTCCACACGCCCTTCACCCCGATATCCTGAATCAGGCCCTTGAACAGGCCCGCCCACCACGCACGCACCGCCGGGCGGGTGTAGTCGGGGAAGTTGCACTGGCCGGGCCACACCGAGCCGCGCATGAGCGGGCCATCGGCGCGGCGGCAGAAAAAGTCGTTGGCCAGCCCCTCCTTATACACCGGATAGCCGGGGTCGATTTTGATGCCGGGGTCGATGATAACCACCGTTTTGAAGCCGTCGGCGGCCAGCTCGTCCACCATGCGCTTGGGCTCGGGGAAGTGCTGGGGGCTCCAGGTAAAGCACCGGTAGCCATCCATGTAGTCGATGTCGAGGTAAATGGCATCGCACGGAATGCGGCGGTCGCGCAGGCCCTTCGTGATTTCCTTCACGTTGCTTTCCGGGAAGTAGCTCCACTTGCACTGGTGGTAGCCCAGCGTCCAGAGCGGCGGCAGCTCGGGCGGGCCAGTGAGGCGGGTATACTCCTCGGTGGTTTCGAGCAGCGTGGGGCCGTAGATGAAATAATAATTCATCTCGCCGCCCTCGGCCCAGAAGCTGGTCACGTCGGCGCGCTCGGCCGCAAAGTCGAAGAATGACTTGAAGGTATTATCGAAGAAAATGCCGTGCGCAATGCGCTGCTGGAGCACATGGAAGAACGGGATGTTCTTGTAGAGCGGGTCGGAGCCCTTCACGTAGCCGTAGGTGTCGGAGCCCCAGTTGAGGAAGCGCTGGCCGCGCAGGTTCATGTTGGCGGGCTTGTCGCCGAGGCCGTAGTAGCACACGCCGCTGGGCACGGCGTGGCTCATCTTCACCACGTCGTTGCCGGTATCGTCGTTGAGGTGCCAGTGAAAGCCCTTCTCGTCGGCGCTCAGGATATTGCCCGAGCGGTCGAGCACCCGCGTGCGCAGCGAGTCCTTCCACACAATGCAGATGAGGCGCGCCGTGGTGATGCGGTAATGGTCGCTCTTCTCCTTGAATTCCAGGAAGCTGGGCACGGCCGGGCGCATGGTATGCTCCACGGCGGGGTCGGGAATGGCGTAGCTAAAATCGGGCTCGCTGGCGCTGCCCGGCGTGAGGTAGCGGAAGCGCAGAATCTTGTCGCTCAGCGCATGCAGCAGCAGGCGGGTACCGTTATCGGTGACGAAAGTGAAGAGGTGGTCGTTGGTTTGCTCGGCGTGGTGCACCGCGCCGGGCAGGTGCTCCTGGCTGGCTTGCAGCGCCAGGTCGTTGAGCATGTAGTTATTTTCCTGGGCGGAATTAGTCGGCATATCAGAAAGGCAGAAGAAGAATAGAAGACGGTGGCCGACAACCTGAAACGCCCGGCCAAAGCCGGGGAGCACAAGGCTTTCAAGCTCGCAAGATACCTTTTGGGCCGGGCTAAGACGGCACAAAAACGCCGAACGGGCGGGCTTACTAGCTAAAGCCCCGATTATTTTTTTTAAGCCCGACGGTTAACCTGGCTGCTGCTGTGCCGTTATTCGCAGGGTTAATTCTTGCCAATGTCTTTGCCCGCTGCCGTTTCGCCCGACCCTATCGCCGTCCTCGTGTTGGCGTGGGACGAAGCCACCCCGGCCGTGCGGGCCCTCGTCGAGGCCAGCCAGGCCAGCGCGCCGGCCCTCGATTCGCTGCTGGTCATGGTGCCCCAGGCCGACGCTCCTGCCGGCCTGAGCGCGGAGGAATACCTGCCGCTGCCCGCTCCCCTACCGGCCTCGCCCGCCATGCCATTAGCGTCAGCAAGCGAGGTATTGCCCATAGAGGCTTTGCCCGCTGCCCCGGCTCCCCCGGCTGTTGCAACCTCAGCCACTCCCCTACCCAGCCCGGTAGTTCCAGCAGCTAGCTCCGCCGCACTAGTCGTCGTAGTAGCTGCCAAGCCAGTAGCCGCCGAAGCTACCCCGCTGGCCTGGTCAGCGGTGCGGGTCGTGCGGCTGGGTAGCCTGAGCTTGCCCCAACTGGCCGCCCGCGCCGGGCAGCTACTCCCGATGCCCATTTGGACGGGCGCCACCACGGCGCCGGCAGCCCCTTATTTGGGCGCTGCCGAAGAGGGTGAGTCAGCTTCAGCAGTTTCATTGCCAGAGAAAAACAGCCGTGTAGCCAGCCCTGGCCTACCGCGTTCTGAGGCCACATTTGCGCCGCTCCTCACTGCTTCCGGTACCTCGGCCCACGCCGGGCAGTCGCCGCTATCATCACCCAGCCAGCCTACACCACTTCCCTCGCCTACCCAAGCGGCCCCGCTCTACGATGCCACGGCCTCCATCGCACAGGCCCCCGACCTAGAAACCGACTTGGCGCTGGCAGAAGCTGAGGAGCTAATCAGCCTCGAAAGCGCCGACGCTGGCACGTTGCCTCTGGATGATTTTTCAACCGACGCAGAGCTTACCCCGCCGACCGATTGGGAGGCTGCACTAGCCACGCTACGCCAGCCAGCGCCGCAGCCAGCAGAAAAAGTAGCTGTACCAGCGGAGGCAGTTGCCGAAGCAACGAGCGCCGAATACCCGACCCTGCGGCCCGCCGCGCAGCACTACCCGGCGCCCGACTTAAACTTTCAAATTATCCAATACGCGCGGTTTGCGGTGCCGGTGGCGCTGGCCGAGCCGCCGTTTGCGGTGCTCTACGCGCCGGCCTGGCCCACCTGGCTGGCCGCGCAGGAGCTGCGCCAGCGCACCGGCCGGCCGCTGGTGTTGCACGTAGCCACCCTAGCCGCCGCCGATGATGAGCCAATAGAAGAGGCTACCGGCTGGATTGCCGAGCTTCAGCGCCAGGCCCTGCGCCGCGCCGACCTGCTCATCGCCGAAACCCCGGCCCTCGCCCAGCGCCTGCGCCGCGAATTAGACTTGGAGGCCAGCCGCGTGCTGGCCATCCCGGCCGCTGAGGCGGTAGCCATCGCGCAAGCCTTGCGTGAGGCACAGGTGCGCCCGGGGCCAGCGTAGCAGCCGGAAATTTTGCCAAGGGCGAAGCTGATGGCTGGGTTACTTTTGTGGATAATGACGGAATTTGAACAGGAATTTGAAGCGGCGCTCGAAGCGGACCCGCGCACAGGCGACGTATTTGTAGTGCCGCCTTTCTCGGTAGAAGAGGTGTACGGCACCAAGGATGAAGTATTGGTCCAAACCAGTATCGACGGCTTCCCCTACCAGGGCGAGCTGCTGCCGCTCGGCGATGGCTACCACGCCCTCGTGATACCGCGCGAAGTGCGCCGCGCCGTGGGTAAAACCGTGGGCGACCTGCTGCGCGTGTCCCTGAGCAAAGACACGAGTGAGCGCGTGGTAACCATGCCCGAAGACCTCGCCGCTGGCCTCGATGCCAACGCCGCCGCCTTCAAGTTCTTCAAAACCCTGACCAAGCCCGAGCAGCGCTCCTACGTGCGCTACCTCAAGGGCTCCAAAAGCCCCGAAATCCGGGCCAAGCGCCTCACCGAAACGGTGTACCGCCTCAGCATCGGGCGCAAGCGCGAGTAGCGCTATTTTCCAACCCCCGGGCCGGGGGGCCGTACTTCTAAAGCCTGCCGCCCCACGCGGTGGGCTTTCGTATTTTGGATTTCTTCCCCAAATCTCCCTACCGCCTGCTGCGCCCCATGCTCCGGCCCATGCTGAAGGCCGAGCAAACGCCTACGGTGTTGTTTTTGCTGCGTTGGCTGGCTATTTGTAGCGTAGTGGGCATTTTGGCGGGGTCGGCGTCGGCGCTATTCATCGTCACGCTGGCTTGGGTAACGCACTACCGCGAGGCGCACCCGGCCATCATTGCCGGGCTGCCGTTGGCGGGGCTGGCCATCGGGGCCACGTACCACTACCTGGGGCGCGACGCGGCGCGGGGCAATAATTTATTGCTCGACGAGATTCATAGTCCGCACGGCGTCATTTCGCCGCGCATTGTGCCGCTGGTGCTGGGCAGCACGCTACTGACGCACCTTTTTGGCGGCTCGGTGGGCCGCGAGGGCACGGCCGTGCAGATGGGCGGCGGACTGGCCGACCAACTCACGCGCATCTTTAAAGTGAGTGCCCGCGACCGCCGGCTGCTGCTCATTGCGGGCATCAGCGCGGGCTTTGCCTCGGTGTTTGGTACGCCGGTGGCGGGGGCGGTTTTCGGCATTGAGGTGGTCGTGATTGGGGCGGTGAGCTACGATGCGCTCATTCCCAGCGTGCTGGCAGCCGTGAGCGCCGCCTGGGTCACGCGCGCCTGGGGCATTCACTACGAGGTGTTTCCGGTGCTGGAGGCCCCGCCCTTCGACCCGTCGCGGCTGCTGCTGACGGTGGTGTGCGGGGCGCTGTTTGGGCTGGCGGCGCGCAGCTTTGCGATACTCACGCACTGGGTGAGCCACCAGTTTCAGCGGGTGCCGTGGCCACCGCTGCGGCCGGTAATTGGCGGGCTGCTCCTCACGGCGGGCGTGCTGGCGCTGGGCACGCAGTATATCGGCCTGGGCGACGCCACCATTCTGGCCGCCGCCAAGGTGCCGCAGGCACCCTACGTTTTTCTGCTCAAAATGGCTTTCACAGCCCTCACGCTGGGCTGCGGCTTCAAGGGCGGCGAGGTAACGCCGTTGTTCTTTATTGGGGCCACGCTGGGCTCGGCGCTGTCGGCGGTGGTCCCGCTGCCGCTGGCGCTGCTGGCTTCGATGGGCTTTATCGCCATCCTGGCCGGCGCGGCCAATACGCCCATTGCCTGCACGCTGCTGGGCGTGGAGCTGTTTGGCTCGCACGCGGGAGCGTATTTTCTGGTGGCCTGCGTAGTGGCGTACCTCACCTCGGGCCACCAAGGCATTTATTCGTCGCAGGTAATCGGCGCAGCTAAGCACGTGCGCTTCGGCCGCGAGCAGGGCCACCGGCTCGACGAGGTGGCGGAGCACCGTAAGGGCAAGCATTGAGTTGGTAGGCAAAGCGGGGAGCAATGCCAGATTTTGGGCAGCAAATAGCCGCAACTACTGAAACACTCACCATAAACACCCAGCGTCCGGCCTACACCTTTGCTTCCTGAAACTGCCGCCTTCCAAAAGCCTAGGCAGTTTGCCAAACCTAGCAAATCCTCCCCCACTATTCCTTATGAATCTTACCCAGAATACCATCCTCGTTACGGGCGGCGGCTCGGGCATTGGCCTGGCCTTGGCTGAGCGCTTGCACGCGGCTGGCAACACGGTGCTCATTTGTGGGCGCGACGCGGCCAAGCTGCAAGCCGCAGCCGAACGCCTGCCCGGCCTGCGCACTCTGGTTTGCAACGTAGCCCAAGCCGCCGAGCGCCAGCGCCTGTTCGATTGGGCCATTGCTGAAGCCCCCGCACTCAACGTGCTACTAAACAACGCTGGCATCCAGCGGCAGGTTAGCGCGTTCGAGACGGAAGAGCCGTGGGCTGCCACGGCCAGCGAAATTGCCATCAACCTGGAGGCACCCATCCACCTCAGCATGCTGTGCCTGAAGCACTGGCACGCGCAACGGCACAGTGGGCCAGTAGTTATCAATGTGTCGTCGGGGCTGGGCTTCGTACCGCTGGCGCGGGTACCCGTTTACAGCGCCACCAAGGCGGCGGTGCACTCGTTCACGCAGTCGCTACGGCAGCAGCTGACCGGCTCGCCGGTGGAGGTGATTGAGATTATTCCGCCCGCCGTACACACCGAGCTGGGGGGCACCGACCACTCCTTCGGCGTGCCGCTGGCCGAGTACGCCGATGATGTGATGCAGCAGCTAGCGGCTAGCCATCCGGAAATTGCCTACGGCTTTTCGGCCAAAGCCAGCCAGGCCAGTCGGCCCGAGCTGGACGCACTTTTCAAGCAGCTAAACGGCTAGCAGCGCACCAAAAAAGCCCGTCGTGCTGAGCATGACGGGCTTTTTTGTTTCCGCCATTTACCCTATCCCTTCGCCAGCACTAGCGCCGTGCGGCTGGGCACGTAGAGGCGCAGGCGCGGGGCTTCGGCCGTGCCGCCGCCGCCCAGCGTGTCATAAATCACCTGTTCATCGAGCCGGTCGAAGCCGCCGAAGGCAGGCCGGTCAGAGGTGAGCACCACTCGGTAGCGCCCCACAGCCGGCACCGGAATGCCGTAGTCGAAGAAGCTTTCACCCACGTTGAAGCTGAATACGAATACCAGGCCAGCGCGCTCGAAAATAATGACTTTATTGCCCGCATCGATGTTGAGCAGCGTGGCGGGGCCTTTGACGAGTAGCTGGCGCTCGCGGGCCAGCCCTAGCATCGCTTGGTCGAAGGCCAGCAGCTGGCCGTAGCGCAGGTCGGGATTGTCGGCCAGGTTCCACTGGCGGCGGGCAAAGTGGTAGCTCCAGTCGTTACCAGCGCGGGGGAAGTCTATCCACTCGGGGTGGCCAAACTCGTTGCCCATAAAGTTGAGGTACGCCTCGCCGCCCGCGCTCAGCGTGATGAGCCGGATGAGCTTGTGCAGCGCCGTGGCCCGCGCCGCGCCGGGGTCGCCGTCGAGCACGTGCATATTGTGGTAGATGGCGTCGCCATACAGCCACTGGGCCAACGTCTTATCACCTACCAAGGCCTGGTCGTGGCTTTCGGCGTAGGCCACGGTTTTTTCGCCAGCCCGGCGGTTTACGAGCTGGTGCCACAGCCCGCCGAGGTCCCAGTCTTCGTCGCGCTGGTGCTTGAGGGTTTTAATCCAGAAATCGGGCAGGCCCATGCCCAGGCGGTAATCGAAGCCCACGCCGCCCTCGGCAATGGGGCGGCACAGGCCGGGCAGCCCGCTCATATCCTCGGCGATGAGCAGGGCCGATTTCTTCAACTCGCGCACCAACGTGCTGGCCAGCATGAGGTAGAGAATGGCGTCGTCGTCGGCCTGCGGGCCAAAATAGCTGTCGTAGCCCCCAAAGGCGTGGCCTTCACCGTGGTGGTGGTATAGCATGGAAGTGACGCCGTCGAAGCGGAAGCCGTCGAAGTGAAATTCTTCGAGCCAGTAGCGCAGGTTGGAGAGCAGGAACTGCTGCACCTCGGGCCGGCCGTAGTCGAAAAGCTTACTATCCCAGCCGGGATGGTTGCCGCGCTCGCCCTTGTGAAAATACAGATTACCCGAGCCATCGAAGTCGGCTAGACCCTCGGCCTCGTTCTTCACGGCGTGCGAGTGCACGAGGTCGAGCAGCACCGCGATGCCGCGCTTATGGGCCTCATTCACCAGGTATTTCAAGTCCTCCGGCGTACCGAAGCGCGAACTGGGAGCAAAGAAATTGGCCACGTGGTAGCCAAACGAGCCGTAGTACGGGTGCTCCAGCACCGCCATGAGCTGCACGGCATTGTAGCCATCGGCCTGGATGCGGGGCAGGATATAATCGGCAAATTCGCGGTACGTGCCCACGCGGCCTTCCTGCTGGGCCATGCCCACGTGCGCCTCGTAGATAAGCGGCTGGCCCTTGGTGGCGTTGGCCACGCGAAAGGTCGAGTCCGTCCATTTAAACGGGTTTTCGGGCACCCACAGCTGGGCCGAATAATCCTTGGTCTGCTCATCCTGCACGGCGCGGCGCAGGTAGGCAGGCAGGCGGTCCTTGCCCTGGCCGTGGGCCACGACGTGCAGCTTGTAGCGCGAGCCGGCGGCCGGGCGGCGGCCGTGCTCATCGTCGGCAATAAAGCCCTCCCACACGCCCGTGGCTTCGTCTTTCTGCAACGGGTCGGCCTGGCGATTCCAGAAGTTGAAATCACCGACGAGGCTCACGGCCTCAGCACCGGGCGCCCACTCGCGCACCACGTAGCCCCGGCGGCGCGCATCATAGTGCAAGCCAAAGCGCTGGTGGCCGGTGGCAAATTTGCTCAGCGAGCCGTACTCCTTGGTGATGGCGGCCAGGCGGTCGGCCAGTCGCTGCTGGCGGGCCAGCAGCGTGGGTTCGTAGGGCTGGAGCCAGGTATCTTCCTGGGTGAGTGTCAGCACGGGGGCGGGCGCGGCGGTAGAAACCTGGGTTTCGGCAGACATAAGCGAGGGGATTTTAGCGTTTCAAAGGTAGGTAACTGCCCGGCAGGCGGGCGGCATTGCCTACTTTGCGGTATGCATACGCTTTCCCGTTTTTCTACGGCTACTTTATTGCTGGCAGCCCTGGCTGGCCCGGCGCTGGGCCAGCAGGCGGCCGTTCGCAAGCCTGCACCTGCTGCGGTAGTTAGCCAATTACCCCCGGCCACCACGCCAGTGGTAGCCCGCCACGCGCTGGTAGTATCGGCGCACCCGCTGGCCTCCCAGGTAGGCCGCGACATCATGCAGCAGGGCGGCAATGCCTACGACGCGGCCGTGGCCGTACAGTTTGCGCTGGCCGTAGCACTGCCGGTGGCCGGCAATGTGGGCGGCGGCGGCTTCCTGGTATACCGCGACCACGCCGGCCCCGCTGGCACTCTCGACTTTCGTGAAACCGCCCCCGCCGCCGCCAGCCGCGACATGTACCTCGATGCGCAGGGCAACATAGTGCCCGGCCGCAGCACGGCCGGCGCGCTGGCCGTGGGCACCCCCGGCACCGTGGCTGGCATGGAGGCCTTGCATAAAAAATTGGGCAAACTGCCCTGGGCCAAGCTAGTAGCGCCGGCTGTACGCCTGGCCGCGCGCGGGCTGGCCCTCACCGAAAAGGAGGCGGCGGGCCTCAACCGCACGCAGGCCGATTTTATCAAGTATAATCCCGGCTCGCCACCCGTCTTCGTGCGGGCCACGGCCTGGCAAAAGGGTGATACCCTCAAGCAGCCCGAGCTAGCCGCCGTGCTGCTGCGCATTCAGCAGCAGGGCCGGGCTGGCTTTTACCAGGGCCGCACGGCCGAGCTGCTGCTGGCCGAAATGCAAAAGGGCGGCGGCCTCATCACCCAGCAAGACCTCAATACCTACCAGCCCAAGTGGCGCGCCGCGCTACGCGGCACCTATCGGGGCTACGACGTTATCACGATGCCGCCGCCCAGCAGCGGCGGCGTGGCCCTGCTGCAAATCCTGCAAATGTTGGAGCCCAGCAACCTGGGCAAACTGGGCTATCATACCCCCGCCGCCGTGGCCCTCATCACCGAGGCCGAGCGCCGCGCCTACGCTGACCGTGCTACCTATCTCGGCGACCCTGACTTTGGTAGGGTACCGGTAGCCCAACTACTAGCCAAGGACTACAACAAGCAGCGCTTCGCCACCCTGCGCCCCGGCGGCCAGGCCACCCCCAGCGCCGACATCACGGCCGGTCCCGGCCTGCCCCGCTACGAAAGCGACCAGACCACCCACTACAGCATCGTCGATGCTCAAGGCAACGCCGTGAGCTGCACCACCACCCTCAACGGCGCCTATGGCAGTAAAGTAGTGGTGGCTGGCGCTGGCTTCCTGCTTAATAATGAGATGGATGACTTTAGCTCGAAAGCGGGCGTGCCCAACTCCTATGGCCTTGTAGGCGGCGTAGCCAACGCCATCGCGCCCGGCAAGCGGATGCTCAGCAGCATGACGCCCACCATCCTCACTAAGGGTGGCAAGCTGTTTTTGGTCACCGGCTCGCCGGGCGGCAGTACCATCATTACGAGTGTGTTGCAGTCTATTTTGGCGGTGGTTGACTACGGAGCCAATGCCGAACAGGCCGTAGCTGCCCCGCGCCTGCACCACCAGTGGTTACCCGACCAGCTCGATGTAGAGGCTGGCGCCCTCACGCCCGACGCTGAAAAAACCTTGCAAGACAAGGGCTTCAACCCAAAGCCACGCAATCCCTGGGGCCGGCTCGATATCATCCGGGTGCTGCCCAATGGGCAACTGGAAGGCGGCGCCGACCCGCGCGGCGACGATGCCGCCGTGGGGTATTAAGGCCAGCCGCTGGGCTACGGAGGCGCAAGGCAGCAGGTAATTGCGCCAAGCCGAAAAAAGCCGTATCTTTGCCCAAGAATTGGTATTCAATCTGAAAAGAGGGGACGCGCAGTCCCCTCTTTTTTTGCCCTATCCCCCGCCTGTCATGGCTCAATTTGACCGCCACCGTATTCAGCAATTGCTCGCCGACGCCCTCGGCGACAGCGGCTTATATGTAGTTGACCTCACCGTATCCGACTCGGTGATGCCCAAAATTACCGTTACCCTCGACGGGCCTAACGGCCTCGGCATTCAGGAGTGCGCTCAGGTGACGCGTCGCCTCAACCGGGGCATGGAAGAGGCCTACGGCGAAGAAGCTGCCTACTCGCTTGAGGTAACGTCGCCGGGGGCCGACCAGCCCCTCACCGACCCGCGCCAGTACACGCGCCACATCGGCCGTAGCCTCGCCCTGAAATTGCAGGATGGCACCGAGAAAACCGGCCCGCTCACCGCCGTTACCGAGGAAGGCATTGAGCTGGAAGAAGTTATCAAGGTAAGAACCAAAAAAACGACGCTGCCCGCCGTCTTCATTCCTTTCGGGGACATAAAGGAGGCCACCGTTGTTATCTCTTTTAAATAAACCGCAGATTTAACGGATTAAACGGATTTCGGGGATACGCCTGCTGCGCAGGCTGACTTTTGCAGGATACCGTTTTTCCTGGTTTTAGACGCTTTCATTCATCTCTTATGGCTAAAAAAGCAGCTGCCCCCAGCCCGCAGGAAGTCGCCGCCGCCCAGGCTGACCTGAACGCCCGGATGCTCATCGAGAACTTCCAGGAGTTTGCGAAGAGCCGCAACATCGACCGGCCCACGATGATGTCGATTCTGGACGACGTGTTTCGGACGATGATTCGCAAGAAGTTTGAGGACGACTCAAACTTTGACGTGATTGTGAACCCCGACAACGGCGACCTGGAGATTTGGCGCAACCGCGAAATCGTGGACGATGATTCGGAAGATATCTGGGACCTCGACAAGATTCCGCTGGCCGAAGCCCAGAAAATCGAGCCCGATTTCGAGATTGGCGAATCGGTAGCCGAGCCCATTAAGATTGACGACTTCGGCCGCCGCGCCGTGCTGCTAGCCCGCCAAACGCTGATTCAGCGCGTGAAGGACATGGAGCGCGACAACCTGTACCAGAAGTACAAGGACCTCGTGGGTGAAATCATCACCGGCGAAGTGTACCAGGTATGGAGCCGCGAAGCCCTCATCCTCGACAAGGACGAAAACGAGCTAGTACTGCCCAAAAGCGAGCAAATCCCCAAGGACCGCTACCGCAAGGGCGACACCGTGCGCGCCGTAGTGCACCGCGTGGACGTCGTAAACGGCTCGCCCAAAGTGATTTTGAGCCGCGCCGCCCCGGCGTTCCTCGAGCGCTTGTTTGAGCAGGAAGTACCCGAGATTTTCGACGGTCTCATCAGCATCAAGAACGTGGTACGTGAGCCCGGCGAGCGCGCCAAGGTAGCCGTAGAAAGCTACGACGAGCGCATCGACCCCGTAGGTGCCTGCGTAGGTATGAAGGGTAGCCGCATTCACCCCGTGGTGCGCGAGCTGATGAACGAGAACATCGACATCATCAACTACACCGACAACCTGGAGCTGTTCATTTCGCGGGCCTTGTCGCCGGCTAAGGTTGGCTCCATGAAAATCAGTGAACAAACTGGCCGGGTTTCCGTGTTTATGAAGCCAGACCAAGTTAGTCTGGCCATCGGCCGCGGTGGCGCCAACATTAAGTTGGCCTCGCGCCTGGTAGGCATGGAAATCGACGTTTTCCGCGAAGCCACCGATTACGAAGAGGATATCGCACTCGACGAGTTTACCGACGAAATCGAAGGCTGGGTGATTGCCGAGCTGAAGAAAATCGGCCTCGACACCGGCCGCGCCGTACTCGCCGTTAAGAAGGACGACATCGTGCGCCGCACCGAGTTGGAAGAAGAAACGGTGGACGACGTGTACCGCGTCATTCGCCAGGAATTTGCCGACGACGACGACCTGCCGACCGACGCTCCGGCGCCTGCCGCCACCGCCACGCCGACCGAAGAACCCACGCCGGCCACCCCAGCCGACACCGACAGCGCCCCGGCCGCCCAATGAGGGCCGGGGCCATCCGCCAGCGGGTAATATATTAAATCGAGCCAGTAGGCTTGACTTATAGCCTGCTGGCCAGATTTAATCTTTACCTTTGCACCCTGAACGTATTCGTTCGCGACTTATTAGAATGGCGGAAGCAACCCCGAAACGGCTTTTACAGGCAGCCAAAGACCTGAACATTGGCATCGACCGGGCCGTCGAGGCCCTTTCCCGGAAGGGAATTGCGGTAGAAAACAAGCCCACCACCAAGCTTACCGGTGAGCAGGTTAGCCTGTTGGAGAAAGAATTTGCGGCTTCGGCCCAGGACAAGCAGGAGGCCCAGCGCCACACCCAGGCCCGCCGCCAAAGCGAGCTGAACGCGCAGGCGCAAGCCGCCGTGGCGAAGCCCTCCCCTGCCCCCGTAGCCAAGCCGGCCCCCGCGCCGGTAGCGGCTCCCGTGGCCGCCGCCCCGGCTCCTGCCCCAGTGGCAGCGCCGACGCCGGCTCCGGCACCAGTGGTTACGCCGCAGCCCGTTGCTGCCCCCGCTCCTGTAGCTTCGGCCCCCGAGCCTGCGCCGGCCCCAGTGGCCGAAGCTCCCAAAACGCCCGGCCTGAAAGTATTGGGTAAGATTGAGTTGGATAGCAAAGGCCGCGTCATTCCGGCGCGGGCGGCTGCTCCTACCCCGGCTCCGGTGGCAACCCCGGCCGCCGCGCCTGTTGCCGCCCCGGTGGCTGAAGCTAAGCCGGTGGCAGCACCCGCTCCACAAGCAACGCCAGCCGCCGCGCCTGTTGCCGCTACCCCAGCTCCGGCTCCGGTGGCAGCTCCAGCCCCAACCGCTGCTGCGCCCACTACGCCCAAGCCCGCTACGCCTACTTATACGCCTGCTCCGAAGCCAGCTCCGGCTGCTGCCCCTGTGGCTGCGGTTCCAGTAGCTACGCCAGCCGCTACTGCTGCGTCGGCGGCCGTTGCACCAGTAGCGGCTCCCGCTGCAACGGCGACACCTGCTACGCCCGAGGCTCCGGCTGCGGAAGAAGGTACTATTACGGCGAAAGCTGACCAGTTGAAAGGCTTGACGGTACTGGGCAAAATCCAGCTGCCGGTTGATTCGAGCCGTCGTGGCCCGGGTGGCCGGGGCGCTCGCCCCGTCGCCTCGTCCGACGTTCGCAAGAGCGGCGTGGGCAACGCCAACCAGAAGAAGCGCACGCGTCTACCCGCTCCCGGCCAGCCGGGTGGTGGCACGGGCACTACTACCGGCACCGGTCAGACGAGCGGTGGTGGTTATCAGGGCAACCGCCCCGGTGGACCCGGTCAAGGCAACCGCCCTGGCGGCCCCGGTCAGGGCAACCGCCCCGGTGGTCCTGGCAACCGTCCCGGCCCGGGCAACAACCGCCCGGCTACGCCCCAGGTACCGCTCACGCCCGAGCAGAACGACAAGCAGATTCAGGAGCAAATCAAGGCTACGCTGGCTAAGCTGAGCGGTGGTAAAACCAACGCCGCAGCCAACCGCGCCAAGTATCGCCGCGACAAGCGGGGCATGGCCGCCGAAGAGCGCGAAGCCCTGCGTGCCCAGAACGAGTTGGATGCCAAAACCCTCAAGCTCACCGAGTTCATTTCGGCCAACGACCTTGCGTCGCTGATGGATGTGAACGTGAACGAGGTTATTAAGGTGTGCCTGGGCATGGGGATGTTCGTCTCCATCAACCAGCGCCTTGATGCCGAAGCTATCACGGTGATTGCCGATGAGTTTGGCTACGACGTAGAATTCCTGTCGGCTGAGGAAGACGAGGAGCCCATCGACATGACTGATGCGCCTGAGGACTTGCAGCCGCGTGCCCCCATCGTGACTATCATGGGTCACGTCGACCACGGCAAAACGTCGCTGCTTGACTATATCCGGGAAGCCAGCGTGGCCAAAGGCGAAGCCGGCGGTATTACGCAGCACATTGGTGCCTATGAGGTTAAGACCAAATCGGGCAGCCCGATTACTTTCCTTGACACACCTGGTCACGAAGCCTTTACGGCCATGCGTGCCCGTGGTGCCAAGGTGACCGACATCGCCATTATCGTAATCGCGGCCGACGACTCGGTGATGCCCCAGACCAAGGAAGCCATCAACCACGCCCAGGCCGCTGGCGTGCCGATTATCATCGCCCTCAATAAGATTGACAAGCCGCACTCCAACCCCGAGAAAATCCGCGAAGAGCTTTCGCAGATGAATATCCTCGTGGAAGAATGGGGCGGCAAGTACCAGAGCCAGGAAGTATCGGCTAAGTCGGGTATCGGCGTGGACGACCTCTTGGAGAAGGTACTGCTCGAAGCCGAACTACTCGACCTGCACGCTAACCCCAATCGCAATGCGATAGGCACGGTTATCGAAGCTGAGCTGGACAAAGGCCGTGGCTACGTAACCACCGTGCTGGTACAAACTGGTACGCTGAACGTAGGTGATATCGTACTGGCTGGCCCGCACTACGGCCGCGTAAAAGCCATGACCGACTACCGCGGTAAGAAGAAGAAAGTAGCTGGCCCGGCCACGCCGGTGCAGGTACTTGGCCTGACGGGCGCCCCGCAAGCTGGCGACCGCATCCAGGTGATGGAAACCGAGCGTGAAGCCCGCGAACTGGCTACCCAGCGCCAGCAACTGGCCCGCGAGCAGAGCATCCGCACCAAGAAGCACATTACGCTTGATGAGATTGGTCGCCGCTTGGCTATCGGCTCGTTTAAGGAACTTAATATCCTGGTGAAAGGCGACGTGGATGGCTCGGTAGAAGCACTTTCCGACTCGCTGCTCAAACTAAGCACGCCGGAAGTAAAGGTGAACATTCTGAGCAAAGGCGTGGGTGCCATCTCGGAGAGCGACGTACTGCTGGCCTCGGCTTCCGACGCTATCATCATCGGCTTTCAGGTTCGTCCCTCGCAGAGCGCTCGCCGCTTGGCCGAACAGGAGCAGATTGACGTGCGCCTGTACTCCATCATCTACAACGCCATCAACGAGGTGAAGGACGCGATGGAAGGCATGCTGGCCCCGACGGTTCACGAAATCGTGGTGGCCAACGCTGAAGTTCGCCAAGTATTCAACATCACCAAAGTGGGCACCATTGGTGGCTGTATGGTGACGGACGGTACCTTCACCCGCAAAACCAAGGTTCGTGTGGTCCGCAATGGTATCGTGCAGTACACGGGCGACATTCAGGACCTCAAGCGCTTCAAAGACGACGTCTCGGAAGTGCGCCAAGGTTACGAATGTGGTATCTCGGTGAAAAACTTCAACGACCTGCAAGAAGGTGACAACATCGAAGGCTTCGAAGAACAAGAAATCAAGCGCAAACTCTAGACCGCAGATTTAACGGATGAAACGGATTTCGCAGATACGCTTGGCTACGCCAAGCTGACTAGCCAGATTTCCTTTTCCTTCTTCATTGCCGTTCTATACATAAAAAAGGCCACCCTGCATTGCGGGGTGGCCTTTCTCGTTTATCATTGACACCAAAATCTAGCTAATCAGCTTGGCGTAGCCAAGCGTATCTGCGAAATCCGTTTCATCCGTTAAATCTGCGGTCTAGAAGAGGAGAAATTTCTTTTTGCGGCCGTGGTCGTGCACGAGGGGTTTGCCAGTGGTGCGGGCACCCATTTGTACCCGGCGCGAAACGCCACGCTCCTGCTCCTGACCGGGAAGCGCCTTGAACTTGCGCACGGTGAAAGAACCGCCAGTTTTATCGAGTTGCCGATACGGGCCGCCTTTTTCGGCGCCGAAGCTGGTGTTGCCGGTGCGCGCTTCCAAAAGCTGCATCTGCTGGTCGCGGGCAGCGTCTTCAGGGCTCATTTGCGGCTGGCGGCGGGCGCGGTTGCCATCGGCAGGCAAGGGGGCCGTGGGGCGGGCAGGGCTACCCGGCGAAGGGAAATTGGGTGCCGTGGTTTGGGCCTGGGCAACTGCTATGGTCAACAGGGAGCTAGTAAAAACGAGCGCGGCAACGACAGAAAAGCTTTTCACGAAGAAATAAATCGGGTTAAAGGACGATTAGCGGTATTAGCCAAATGCCGCGCCAAAAATAGAAGTTCCGGCGCGGCCGGCTACCTAGGGGCGTGTGCGTAGGGCAACTAAGATTTCCTGAAGCAATTCCTGGTCGCGGGTGATGACCGGCGCGGCGGGGGCAGCTACTTCGGCCGGCTTTTTAAAACGGTTGGCCGCTTTCACTACCCAAAAAATAACGAAGGCGATGATGAGAAAGTAGATAACTGCATTGATGAAATTGCCATAGCTAACCACGGCGGCCTTTGCGTCTTGGGCGGCTTTTAGGGTTTCGTAGTGCTGGCCGTTAAGGGCGAAGAACTTCTCCTTGAAGTCGATACCGCTAGTAAATACACTCAGCACCGGCATAATAACGTCGTCGGTAAGCGAGGTAACAATCTTGCCAAAGGCCCCACCGATGATGACGCCCACCGCAAGGTCGAGCACATTGCCTTTGGAGATAAACTCTTTAAATTCGGAAACAAAGCCCATTTGTGAAAAAGAAAAAGGTGGAAGAATACGCTAATTATCAGCTACCCGATAGAGCTGATTGCCACAAAGTTTTATGCAATATGCTAGGGTTTAGGCAGTATTTCGCTCAATGCGATGGATTCCGGCGCGAATAGCCAGCTTACCGGGCCCAACCGCCCAGGCTAGGGCCCGGCTGTACCTTTGCCCGCTAGCTTTTGCCCCCTCTCCCCCTCCCCTCATGGCTCCTTTCGAAAACCTGCTGTATGACCTGGATGCTGATACCGGCATCGCCACCATCACCATCAACCGGCCTACCAAACTAAATGCGCTCAACGCGGCCACTATTGAGGAACTCGGTCAGGCCATCGACCAGGCGCGGGGCGATGCGGCCGTGCGCGGCATCTTGCTCACGGGGAGCGGCGAAAAGGCCTTCGTGGCCGGCGCCGATATTGCGGAGCTAGCCAGCCTGACCGGGCCGGGCGCGCAGGAGGCTTCGGCGCGGGGCCAGGCGGTTTTCCGGCGCTTCGAAACTAGCCCTAAGCCAGTGGTAGCGGCTGTGAACGGCTTTGCGCTGGGCGGTGGCTGCGAACTGGCGATGGCTTGCCACCTGCGCGTAGCTTCGGAGAATGCCCGCTTCGGGCAGCCGGAGGTCAACCTGGGCCTGCTGCCCGGCTACGGCGGTACCCAGCGCCTCGTGCAGCTGGTGGGCAAGGGCAAGGCGCTGGAGCTGCTGCTCACCGCCGACCAGATAAAGGCCGACGAGGCCCAGCGCCTCGGCCTCGTCAACTACGTAGTGTCGCAAGCCGAGCTACTTACCTCCTGCAAGACCTTGCTGCTCAAAATGCTGAGCAAAGCGCCAGTGGCCATTGGCCTAACGATTGATTGCGTCAATACCTTCTTCGACGAAGGCGGCGAGGCTGGCTACACCGCCGAGGCGGCGGCCTTCGGCAAGGCCTTTGGCACCGCCGATTTTAAGGAAGGCACCGCGGCTTTCCTAGAAAAGCGGCCGGCCGTATTCACCGGAAACTAACTTTTTACGGCGGCAGCCGGCCTTCGCCGGGCGCCATCACCGCGTGGTGATGGCGCCCGGCGAAGGCCGGCTGCCGCGTGTTTTCACAGCATGAGCATTGCGAAAAAGCTGGCCTCTCAAACGGCCATCTACGGGGTCAGCAGTATTGTGGGGCGGGTGCTCAACACGCTACTCACGCCTATTTATACTACCTATTTTGCGGCGGCTGATTTTGGCATTGTAACGGGACTCTATGCCTACGTTTCGTTTCTCAATGTCGTCTTCACCTACGGTCTGGAAACCACCTTTTTCCGGTTTGCCAGCCAGCCGGGCGCCGACCGCCAGCAGGTATATAATCGCACTCTTAGCCTACTGCTGTTGAGTAGCGTAGCCCTGGGTGCGGTACTATTGCTGCTGGCCGGCCATTTGCTAGCTTGGCTGAGCGTGCCGCCCGGCCACGAGCAATTTGCGCAGTGGATGATTATTACGCTGGCCCTCGATGCGGTGGCGGCGCTGCCCTTTGCCCGCCTGCGGCTGGAGAATAAAGCGCGCCAATTTGCCCTGGTACGGCTGGCCAATATTGGCCTCACGATGGTCTTCAACATCCTGTTTATTGTGGTGTGCCCGGCGGTGCTGCGTAGCGAACCCAATAGCTGGCTGGCTAGTTTTCAGCCGCTGGTGCAGGCTTTCTACAACCCCAGCCTGGGCGTGGGCTACGTTTTTGTGGCTAACCTGCTGGCGTCTTCCTTCACGCTGGTGCTGCTACTGCCGCAGCTGCGCGGCTTCCGGTTTCAGTGGCCACGGCTACCATTTTTGCGTCCCACGCTGGCCTATGCGCTACCCTTGGCGCTGATGGGCCTGGCGGGCATGGTGAACGAAACGCTCGACCGCATTATGCTGCCCATGTGGCTGCCCGCTAATTTTTACCCCGGCCTGAGTTCCTTGGGCGCGGCGGGCGTGTACGGCGCCTGCTACAAGCTCAGCATTTTTATGTCACTGGTTATTCAGGCGTTTCGCTACGCGGCCGAGCCGTTTTTCTTCAGCCAAAGTACCGATAAGAACTCGCCCGCCACGTTTGCACTGGTGCTGAAGTGGTTTACGCTGTGCTGCGCCTTGATTTTTGTCGGCATCAGCTTGAATCTAAGCTGGGTAGCACCGTTATTTTTGCGCCAGGCTACGTTTCGCTCGGGCCTAGCCGTGGTGCCCATTTTGCTACTGGCTAATCTGTTTTTGGGCGTGTATTACAACCTGTCGGTCTGGTTTAAGCTCACCGACAAAACGTATTATGGTACCTATATCGGGGCGGCGGGCGCGGTACTCACCGTGGCGCTCAATTTTTTGCTGATTCCAGTCTTTGGCTACCTGGGTTGCGCGTGGGCCACGCTGGCCTGCTACTTTATGATGGCCGCGCTGTGCTGGTGGCTGGGTGAACGCCACTTTCCGGTGCCCTACCCAGTGCTACGCCTGCTGGGGTGGCTACTGGCGGCGGTGCTGCTAGTAGTGGCCGGGCAGGCCGGTATGCGAGCCGTGCCGCCCGTTGCGGGCTACGCGCTGGGGCTAGGGCTACCGCTATTGTTTGCCGGGCTGGTATACCTAGTGGAAGCTCGACGTGGGCTAACTACCTCATAATGGGGCAAAAAAAAGCATCGAACATAATTCGATGCCTTTCTGAGCTATGAAAACAAACTTAGCCAACTTCCTCTACCTCGGCTGGCTGACTGAACAGCACGGCTCCGGTTAAGGCTGCTAACCGATACAAAGGTGCATCACGCTAGGGGTAACTGCTAACGGTTTTCGATGAATCGACCAGTTAACCGTCTTAACGCACCCAGAATCTCGCTAATTTGTATTCCCCAAAGAACGAACCTCAGTTGGTAACTGCTAAGCCCTAGGGTTTAGGACAGGTCACATGGCTGCTAGCCGAACTCCCCCTACCCTCGTTTCGTTAGGCGGGCATCCGATACCTTTGCCCCGTCCAAAGGCTCGCTTTTTTCGTATCTTCGTTTTCACCCCTTGTTGCGGCCGGTCGGCCGTCCCCCCCATGCTCCTTTCCGCCTCGCTTTTGTTTCTGAGCAACCCCAGAACCATCATTTTCATCATCTTCATTCTGGTGCTGTTCTTCGGCGCCAAGCGGATTCCCGAGTTGTTCCGGGGCGTGGGGCAAGGCGTACGGGAGTTTAAGGATGCCAGCAACCCCGAACCGCAGCAGCCCGCCAACCCTAATGGCTACCCCCAGCAGCCGGGCTACAACCAGGCTGGCTACCCCCAGCCGGGCCAGCACCCGCAGCAGCCTACCGCCTACAACCCCAACGGCTACCCCCAGCAGTACGGCCAAGTGCCCCCGGCACCGCACAACCCTAACAACACGCCCGCTAGCTAAGTAGCCCGCGCTTTCACTTCTCGCTTTTAACTAGTGCATTTATGAATTCTTCCCTGCTTTTCCTGGGCGACATCGGCGGCTCCGAGCTGATTCTGATTATGGTCGTCATCCTGATTTTCTTTGGCGCCAACAAAATCCCAGAATTAGCCCGTGGCCTGGGTAAGGGCATCCGTGAGTTCAAGGATGCCAGCAGCGAAATCCGTAACGAGTTTGAACGCGCTGGCCAAACGCCCCCCAATCAGCAGTACAACCAGAACCAGGGTTACAACCCTAATCAGCCTAACCAAGCTTACAACCCTAACCAGGGTTACAACCCAAACCAGCCTAACGCTGGCTATAGCCCCCAGCATCCCAACACGAGCTACGACCAGCAGGCGGCCCCTTACCAGCCCACTTCGGGCGACTATGTAGCCCCCGTAGCTGATTATACTGCGCCGGGTGCCGTAGATTTGCCGACGGCGGACCAGCCCAACTACCACCAGAGCACGCCCATCCCGCCCACCACGGATGGCGTACCCGGCACGCGGCCCCGCCTCGACCAGTCATCAACCGGAGCCTAAGATTTGAAACCTCTGTTTTCTTCCCTTTCGGAAATTCAGCGCGAGCTGGCGGCGGGCACTACGTCCTGCCGCCAGCTCGTTGAGTATTATCTCGATAACATCGACCAGCGTAATGCTGAGCTGAATGTTTTCCTGGAAGTATGGGCCGATGAGGCCCGCCAGCAAGCCATTGCCGTCGATGAAAAAATAGCCAATGGCACTGCCGGCAAGCTAGCCGGCATGGTCATCGGCCTTAAGGACGTGCTGGCCTACCAGGGTCATTCGCTGCAAAGTAGCAGCCGCATTCTCGACGGGTTTAAGTCGCTCTTCACTGGCACCGCTGTGGCGCGGCTCTTGGCAGAGGATGCGATTTTCATCGGCCGCCAGAACTGCGATGAGTTTGCCATGGGTGGCTCAAATGAGAATTCCGCTTTCGGCGTGGTGCGCAATGCGCAAGACCCTAGCCGGGTGCCGGGCGGCTCGTCGGGGGGGTCGGCCGTGGCCGTGCAGGCTGATATGTGCTTGGCCTCCATCGGCTCCGACACCGGCGGCTCGGTGCGGCAGCCGGCGGCCTTCTGCGGCGTTATTGGCCTGAAGCCTACTTATTCGCGCATTTCGCGCTACGGGCTGGTGGCCTTCGCCTCGTCGTTTGACCAGATTGGGCCGATTACGCACTCGGTGGAAGACGCCGCCCGCCTGCTCGAAGTGATGGCCGGTGCCGATGGCTACGACAGCACAGCCAGCCAGCAGCCCGTACCAGCTTATAGCGAGCTGCTGGCCCCTGCGCCGCAGTATCGCATCGGCTACGTGGCCAATGCCATCAGCCGGCCGGGCTTGCAGCCCGAGGTGCACACGGCCTTGGAAAATACCCTCGACACGCTACGCAGCCACGGCCATGTGGTGGAGGCAGTAGATTTCCCTATGCTGGAGGAAATGATTCCGACTTACTATATCCTTACCACGGCTGAAGCCAGCTCCAACCTCTCGCGCTTCGATGGCGTGAAATACGGCTTCCGGGCGCCCGACGCCACAGACCTGGAGTCGCTGTATAAAAAGACGCGCGCCCAGGGTTTCGGCCCCGAGGTGCAGCGGCGCATCATGCTGGGCACGTTCGTGCTGAGCGCCAGCTACTACGACGCGTATTATACTAAAGCCCAGCGCGTGCGCCGGCTCATCAAGGAGAAGACCGATGAGCTGCTGCGCCAGTACGATTTCCTGGTGCTGCCCACCACGCCCACCACGGCCTTCAAGATTGGTGAGAAGCAAGACCCGGTGTCGATGTACCTCGCCGATATTTTTACGGTGCAGGCGTCGCTGGCTGGTGTGCCCGCCATTTCGATTCCGGCCGGGGTTGACGACGAAGGCATGCCGATTGGCTTGCAGATTATGACCGGCGCTTTCCGCGAGGCTGATTTACTGGCTTTTGCCGGTACGCTCACGGCCGTGAAGGCCGCCAACTAGGTTAGCCAGAGCCGTTAGCAATGTTTGAGGCGCGCAACAGCGACGGCTATCCGGCCGTACTGTTGCGCGCCTCTCTTCGGTTAGGTTGTTCAGTTCTTGTAGTTTACCTTAGCCTTATGAAAGTTTTACAGCAACTAGCCGCACCCCACCCCAGTCCGCGCAAGCCGCGTTTGGTGCGAAAGCTGTTGCTGTTGGCCCTCACGCTGGGTTCGCTGCCCGCAATGGCGCAGCGCGTGCCCCGGCGCCACGCCACTACCGCGCCACCGCCCTCTAGCCTCATTCCCGGCGATACTATTCGGCAGGTAGTCGAGCTACCGGCCGCCACGCTCGACTCACTGGCCGCCGAGCCGCTAGAAGAGCCCGAAGTGGACTCGGCCCGGCTGGTATGGCTGCAAACTCCGGCTACGCTCTACGAAATGGTGGGCGACCGCGTGGCCTGCATCGAAACGGCGGCCCCGCACCAGTTCAATGCGGCCGTGATGGCCTACGTGCGCCTCTTCACGGAGCGGCAGCGCGGCTACACGCAGCGGGTGCTGGAGCGCGAGCAGTTTTACTTTCCGACGTTTGAGAAGTACCTGGCTAAGTACAACCTGCCGCTGGAGCTGAAATACTTATCGGTGGTCGAGTCGTCGCTGATACCCACAGCCAAGTCGCGGGTGGGCGCAGCGGGCCTCTGGCAGTTTATGCCGCCCACGGCCAACGACATGCGCCTCAAGCGTGATGAATGGGTGGACGAGCGGATGCACCCCGAGAAATCCACCGAGGCCGCCTGCAAATACCTGCGTTCGCTCTACAGCATGTTTCATGACTGGGAGCTGGCGCTGGCCGCTTACAACTGGGGCGCGGGCAATATGCAGCGCGTGATGCGCAAGACGGGCAAGCGTAATTTCTGGGAGCTGTACCCGCACCTGCCGGCCGAAACCCGTAACTACGTGCCCACCTTCACGGCCGTTATGTACGCCATGAAGTACGCCAACGAGCACAGCCTCAACGACCCCGCCCTTCGCTACCAGCGCTACGAGCCGCTCGATACGCTGACCCTAACCGGCCAGGCCTTCGACCTGCGTCGCCTGAGCCGCGCCCTGGGCTACGAAGACTCGCTCACGCTGGGCCGCTACAACCCCGAGGTGCGCCACGGCAGCCTGCCCGCCGGCTATCGGCCCTACGTGCTGCGCTACCCCAGCGCCGCCCGCGAGCACCTGGGCGACGTAGACCGCGCCACGCTGCTGGCGTACTGCCAGCCCCTCCAAGATATGCCGCAGCCGCTACCCGTGCGCCTGGCCCGCCTGAATGGCGTAGCGCCTTGGCCAGGGCACGATGAGCTAGCCGCCACCGCTGGCCCCCGGGCCTCAATGGCCCAAGCAGCCCCACGCTCCCGCCGCGTGCGCTACACCGTGCGCCGGGGCCAAACGGTAGCCTCCGTGGCCGAGAAATTTGAGGTGAGCCCTGCCCAGGTGCGCCGCTGGAATGCGCTCCCCGCCAAGCAGGCTACCCTGCATCCCGGCCGCGAACTGGTGGTGTTTGTGCCGCTGCCCCCGGCCGAAGCGCCTACCGTAGCCGTAGCCCCAGCGGCGTCGCCGGCGGCCCCGCGCCGGGTGGTCCCGTTGGATAGCGCCGCCCAAGTGCTGGCCGCCGCCAATGCCCGCTACGCCCGTGAGGCGCAAGCCGTGGCCCAGCGCGAAGCGGCACAGGCCAAAGAATTGCTTCGGGCTCAGAAGCTACAGGCCGCCCGAATAGCGGCGCAGCAGCAGCAGGCCATTTTCCGGGCGGCGGCGCTGGCTAAGGCGGCGGCTGAGCAAAAAGCCCAGCGCCTGGATGTGGCCGAGGCGGCCCGCACACTGCTAGCCCCCGAGCCCACCGAGCCGGTAGCCAGCGCCGACAGCAGCGCCCGGCCCGCCCCTACGCGCCGCAGCCGGACCAAGGCGCCGGTTATTGCGCAGGCCCCGGTGCGGGAGGTGGTAGACGAGGATGACGCGCCGGCCGCTAAGCCAGCGCCGGTAGCCAGCACGCCAGCGGTCGAGCTATACACCGTGCGGCCCGGCGACGACCTTACGCACTTAGCCCGCGCCCGGGGTTTTAGCGTAGCGCAGGTGCGCGACTGGAACCAACTACCCACTGAAACCGTGCTGGCGGGCCAGCGGCTCAGCTTTGGCGGGCCAGCGCCGGCTGCGCTGGCCACCCGCCCGGTGCGGACGCGCGCGGCACAGCGCCCCGCACCCAACCTGAGCACGCACACCGTGGAGCCGGGCGACACGCTGTTCAACATCTCGCGCCGCTTCAACGTGAGCGTGCAGGAGTTGCGGCGGCTCAACCACCTGCCCGCCGATGGCGAAAAGCTCAAGCTAGGACAAAAGCTGGTGCTGCCGGCCAGCTAGCGGCCACACGCTGGGCTGGGCAAAACGGTTGGCTGGCTGAGCTACGGCTGAGGTTTATTTTTAGCACGGCGGGCCTGGCCCGGAAGGCGCCCCACGCGGCTTTTAGTAGCCGAGGTGGGGCGCTGTTTTTTGCGGATAACCGTTCCGCTAAGCAAACGTGCCCGAACTTTGCCCGCTGATACCCGCCACGCCACGCAACCAATTTCGTTTACGATGCTGAAAATAAACCGAGAAGACGCCCTGGCCTACCACGAGCAAAGCCCGCAGGGCAAGATTGAGGTAGTGCCCACCAAGCCCGTGAGTACCCAGCTCGACCTGGCGCTGGCCTACTCGCCGGGCGTGGCTGAGCCGTGCAAGGAAATCGCTAAAAACCCCGACGACGTGTACAAGTACACGGCCAAGGGCAACCTGGTGGCGGTTATCAGCAACGGCACGGCGGTGCTGGGCCTCGGCAACATCGGGCCGGCAGCCTCCAAGCCGGTGATGGAAGGCAAAGGTGTACTGTTCAAGAAGTTTGCCGGCATCGACTGCTTCGATATTGAGATTGACGCCGAAGACCCCGACGAGTTTATCCGCATTGTGAAGGCGCTGGAGCCCACCTTTGGCGGCATCAACCTGGAGGACATCAAGGCGCCGGAGTGCTTCCGCATCGAGACGGAGCTGCGCGACAAGATGAACATCCCGCTGATGCACGACGACCAGCACGGCACGGCCATCATCACGTCGGCCGCGCTGCTGAACGCGCTCGAAATTGTGGGCAAAAAGATTGACGAAGTGAAGCTGGTGGTGAGCGGCGCGGGCGCGGCGGCCGTCTCGTGCCTGCGGCTGTACCTGGAGTTGGGCGTGAAGCTGGAAAACGTGGTGGTCTTTGATAAAAACGGCGTTATCAATGCCGGCCGCACCAACCTGGCCGACATGCAGATGCGCTTTGCCACCGTCCGGCCCGTAACCACGATGGCCGAGGCGCTGGAAGGTGCCGACGTATTCCTGGGCCTGTCGGCGGCCAATGTGCTGCCCGCCGAACTGCTGCTGAAGATGGCCGACAACCCCATCGTGTTCGCGCTGGCTAACCCCGACCCGGAAGTGGCCTACGACGTGGCCATGAGCACCCGGCCCGACCTGATTATGGCCACCGGCCGCTCGGACCATCCCAACCAGGTGAACAACGTGCTGGGTTTTCCCTACATTTTCCGGGGAGCCCTGGACGTGCGCGCCACCGAAATCAACGAGGCCATGAAGCTGGCCGCCGTGCACGCCCTGGCCGAGCTGAGCAAGGAGCCCGTGCCCGATATGGTTAACAAGGCCTACGGCGACAACACGCTGGCCTTCGGCCGTACCTACCTCATTCCCAAGCCCCTCGACCCGCGCCTCATCACCACGCTGTCGCCGGCCGTGGCCAGGGCTGCGATGGAAAGCGGCGTGGCCCGCCGCGACATCACCGACTGGAACGCCTACGAGGACGAGCTGCGCGCCCGCCTCGGCGTCAACCAGAAGCTGATGAACCGCATCACGTCGGCCGCTCGCTCGGGGCCGCGCCGCGTGGTGTTTGCCGAGGCCGATAACTACAAGATTATCAAGGCGGCCCAGATTGTGCGCGACGAGAACATCGCCCTGCCTATCTTGCTGGGGCCGGAGGCGCGCATTCGGGCCATTGCCCAGGAGAATAACATCGACCTGGAAGGCTGCGAAATCATTGATATTCTGCAAGAAGAGAAGACGCGCCACGAGTACGCCGAACTGTTCTACCAGCGGCGCGCGCGCCGGGGCATCACGCTTTACGAGGGCAAGCGCCTGATGCGCGAGCGCAACTACTACGCCGCCATGATGGTCGAAACTGGCGCGGCCGATGCCTGCATCACCGGCTTCACCAAGGACTATGGCAAGAGCATCGTGCCCGCGCTGCAAGTAATCGGGCCGGCCGAGGGCGTGAGCCGGGTGGCCTCGATGTACATCATCCAGAACCGCCGGGGGCCGTTTTTCTTCGCCGATACTACGGTGAACATCAACCCCAGCGCCGAGGAGCTGGTGGGCATTATCGGCCTCACGGCGCGGGCGGTGCGATTTTTTGACACCGAGCCGCGCATAGCGGCCATCTCCTACTCCAACTTTGGCTCGAACGCGGGTGTGCTGCCCGACAAGATGCGCACGGCCACGGCCCTGGCCAAGGCCAAGTACCCTGACCTGCTCATCGACGGCGAGATGCAGGCCAACGTGGCCCTCAACCCTGAGCTGCTGCGCGAGCAGTACGGCTTCTCGCCGCTGGCCGAGAAAGGCGCTAATACACTGATTTTTCCCAACGTAGAGTCGGGCAACATTGCCTATAAAGTGCTCCAGGAAATCGGCGGTGCCGAGGTTATCGGGCCGGTGCTGATGGGCATGCGCAAACCGGTCCACATCTTGCAGCTCGGCGCCTCGGTGCGCGAGATTGTGAATATGACGGCCATCGCGGTGGTCGATGCCCAGCGCGGCGGTAAGGCATTGTAACGCTTGGCCAACCGCTGGCTGGCCCTGTGCAGCCACAAAAAAGACCCGGCGCGACGTGCCGGGTCTTTTTTGTGGGCAGCCCGGCCGGGGCGGCCCCACCCGCCCTTCACTTTTTGAACTTGCGGGAAGTAGATTTGAGTTGGCAAGCGGCGTGCTCTTTGCTACGCTGCCGCATTCCCACTCCCTCGCTATGATTGCCTACCTCGACGGTAAACTCGCTTATAAAGACCCCACCCAAGCCATCATTGACACCGCTGGCGTGGGCTACGAAGTAAAGATTTCGCTGGCTACTTACTCCAAGCTGCCCGGCGAGATGGAAAAGGTTAAGGTGTATACCTATCAGCACATCAAGGAAGATGGCCAGACGCTCTATGGCTTCCTCGACCCCAACGAGAAGGCGCTGTTTCTGCACCTGATATCGGTGTCGGGCATCGGGCCAGGCACGGGCATCAACATGGTGAGCAGCATGGGCGTGGGCGAAATCCGCCAGGCCATCGTGAACGAGGACGTGCGCGCTATCCAGAGTATCAAGGGCGTGGGGCCGAAGACAGCCCAGCGCGTTATCCTCGACCTGCGCGATAAGCTCCGCAAAGACGAGCTGCTGGCCAAAGCCGGCGTCGATACCGTGCCGCTGGCCCGCCAGCACAATACGCAGCGCCAGGAAGCGTTGCAGGCATTAGTCATGCTGGGGTTTGCCCGTGCCGCCGCTGAGAAAAATCTCGACCAGATTCAGCACAAGCACGGCAACGACCTAAGCGTGGAAGAACTCATCAAGTTTGCCCTGAAGTCGCACTAAGGCTAGTAGCCCGCGCGGAAATCGTCTGCCTTGGCGAGTAAAGAACGACAGCAGTACCTGAACAATGGCTGAAGCCCTTGTGGGGGTGCCACGGCCGTGCTTCGCTCGCCAAGGTCAGGAGTTAGTGCTTTGTTTCGTCTTCGTCTAAATCCGGTTCCGTTTTGCCGCGGTGGCCGCACCTGCTATCTGCTTGAAGTCTCTACTGTCTGCTGGTTCTAAACTCGCTACGCCCGGCGCGCTGTTCGCGGCGGCCGTCATGTCGTCGGTGCTGCTGGCGGCCGTGTGGGCCGCCCCTGCCGGTGCGGCGGGCCGCCGCTACCCGGCTGCGTGGTCTACGTGGGTAAGCCGCCTGGGGTTGCCGCAGGGCCTGCCCGGCCAAACTGTGCCCGCCGATACGGGGCGCTACCAGCCCAGCCGCCGGCCGCGCCTGCGCACCGTGCGCGACCGCCCGGGCAGCCGCTTTGGGCAACGCAGCCGCCGCTCGCCGCTCGTGCTGCCGCTGCCCAAAAACGTGCAGCTGCAAGTGACGCCCGACGATAGCCTCAAAAACTACAACGTGCGCGAAACGGTGGGCTCGCAGATTGACTACCGCGACCCCACCAGCATCTCGCAGGAGCAGCTGCTGAAGTTTCAGGAGCGGCAGGCCATCAACGACTACTACCGCCAGAAGGCGATGGGCGGCGTGGCCGGCGCCCAGGCCGCGCCGGGCTCGCCGCAGGCCCAGCGGCTGATTCCGAAGATTTACCTGGGGCCGATTGCCGACCGCATTTTTGGCGGCTCGTACATTGACATCCGGCCGGCGGGCTCGCTCACGCTGAAGGCGGGCGCGAAGTACAACGTGAACCGCAATCCGGCCCTGACCCTGCGCCAGCAGAGCGTGGGCGACTTCATTTTTGAGCAAAACATGAACCTGAGTTTGAGTGGCCAGGTCGGCACTAAGCTCAAGCTCACGTTTAATTACGACACCAAGGCGGCGTTCGACTTCGACAACCAGATGAAGTTTGACTACGCCGGGCAGCCCACCGATATCCTGCGCAAGCTGGACCTCGGCAACGTGAGCATGCCGCTCAATAACTCGCTGATAACGGGCGGCTCCAACCTGTTCGGCATCAAGACGCAGCTGCAATTTGGGCGGCTGGGCGTGACGGCGGTGGCCGCCACCCTGCGCGGCTCGCAGGATGAGGTGCGCGTGCAGAACGGGGCGCAAAGCCGTACGTTTGAGCTGAAGGCCAGCCAGTACGAGCGCGACCGCCACTACTTTTTGTCGCAGTACTTCCGCGATAACTACGACCGGGCGCTGCAAGGCTTGCCCACGGTGAAGAGCGGCTTCGAGATTCGCCGCCTGGAGGTGTGGGTGACCAACGACAACCGCACCACCGACAACCTGCGCAACGTGGTGGCCCTGCAAGACCTGGCCGAGCCGCGCCTGGCCCGCATGTACCGGCCCAACCTCTGGATTACCACCCCCGACTCGGGCCGCTACGCCACGCCCAAGAACAGCGCCAACTACCTCTACCCCAGCATTTCCGGACCCGGCAGCACCCGCGAGAACTTGCAGGTAGAGCCTTTTCTCAACAACCTGAACACGCCCAAGGGCTCGGTGCCGCTGGTGAAGGGCCTGGACTTTGAGCGCCTGCGCGCCCGCAAGCTGCAAGCCAACGAGTACACCTTCAACGCCCAGCTCGGCTACGTGAACCTGAACACGGCCCTGCTACCCGACCAGGTGCTGGCCGTGAGCTACGAGTACCTCTACAACGGCAAGTCGTACACGGTGGGCGAAACCCAGACCGAGTACGCCGGCGCCAAGCCCGACGAGGTTATCTTTCTGAAGATGCTGAAGGCCACCAACCCCGGCGTGGGCACCGCCGACCCGGCCACCAACCCGGCCAACCGCAACCTGCTGACCCGCAACACGCCAACCTGGGATTTGATGATGAAAAACATCTATCCCCTGAATACCTCGCAGCTCAACCGCGACAACTTCCAGCTCCAGATTATCTACAAGGACGACGTGACGGGCGTCGATTTGATTTCGCTGAAGGAGGGAACGCGCATTCAGAATATCCCGCTGATTGAGGTGTTCGGCCTGGACCGGGTGAATGCCAACAACGACCGCAACGCCGACGGCAACTTCGACTACTTCCCCGGCATCACCATCGACCCCGAGCTGGGCAAGATTATCTTCCCCAGCGTGCAGCCTTTCGGCTCGTACCTCAAGGCCCAGTTTGATACGGTAGCCAGGGCCCCCAACCCCGCCGCCAACGACCCTGGCAACACGCCCGCCAACGCCGCCTTAGAGCGCCAGCGCGCCCAGACCTACGTGTACCAGGCGCTATATAACCAGACGCAGAGCGACGCCCAGCAGCAGCAAACCAAGGACAAGTTTTTCCTGCGCGGGCGCTACCAGGGCACCAGCACCAACGACATCAGCCTGCCCGGCATCGGGGTGGCGCAGGGTTCGGTGCGGGTGTACGCGGGCAGCACGCTGCTCACGGAGGGCGTCGATTACCAGGTGTACTACGACCAGGCGAAGGTCACGATTCTCAACCCGGCCTACCTCAACTCGGCCAATGAGCTGCGGGTGACATTTGAGAAAAACGCTCTCGTGCAGGTGCAGCCGCGCAAGCTGGTGGGCACCCGCCTCGACTACGCCCTGAACCCCGACGTCATTATCGGCGGCACGGCCATGCACATCCTGGAAAACCAGGCGCCGGGCATCAACCGCGTGAACATCGGCGACGAGCCGGCCAACAACACCATCCTGGGCGCCGACATCAGCCTGCGCAAGGACAGCCGCGTGCTCACCAAGCTCGTGGACCGGCTGCCCTTCCTGGCGACCAAGGAGATTTCGACGGTGGCCTTTACCGGCGAGGTGGCCAAGCTTATCGCGGGGCAGTCGAAGCTGGGCAACGGCGAAAACGGCGCCAGCTACCTCGACGACTTTGAGAACGCCCGCACGCCCTACACGCTGGGCGGCCTGGCCGCCGTGCCGGCCTGGCGCCTGGCGGCCACGCCCACGCCGTTTGCCGGCAGCACCATCGACGGGCTGGCCAACGGCTACCGCCGCGCCAAGCTGGCCTGGTACACCGTGGACCAGAGCTACTACACCAACGGCCCCAACGTGCCGGCCGGCATCACGGGCGCTACGCTGGCCAACCACTACGTGCGGGGCGTGCAGCGCAACGAGGTATTCCCCAATAAAGACCTGGGGGCCACCGGCAACGGCTTTGAGTACACCTTCGACCTGGCGTACTTCCCCAACGAGCGCGGGCCCTATAACTACTCGCCCAACCTCGACCCTACCGACCCCACCGGGCGGCGCTTTGCCCCCCCGGCCACCCAGAACCTGGGCCTGAACCGCAGCCGCTTTGGCGGCATCTCGCGGGGCATCACCTTCGATACCGACTTTGACAACGCCAACGTCGAGTACCTGGAGTTCTGGCTCCTGGACCCCTTCCTGACTGGCACCCGAGGCGTGGTGGACGACTCCGAAAACCCGGCCACCAACAATACCACCGGCGGCAAGCTCATCCTCAACCTGGGCAATATCAGCGAGGACGTGCTGCGCGACCAGGGCCAGCACGAGTTTGAAAACGGCCTGCCCGTACCCGGCCAGACCACCCCTCCCGGGATAGAGTTGACGCGCGACACGCCGTATGGCCGCGTGACTACCCAGCAGTTTTTGCTCGATGCCTTTAATGCCACGCCCGGCGCGCGGGCCAGCCAGGACATCGGCCTCGACGGCCTGGCCAATGCCGACGAGCAGGTTTTCTTCAGCGCCATTCCCGGCTACGGCACGCTGCCCGACCCCTCGAACGACGACTTCCGCCACCACCTCGACCCGACCTATGACGCGGCCAACGTGCAGATTCTGGGCCGCTATAAAAACTACGACAACTACGAGGGCAACTCGCCCGAAAACTCGCAGCTCAGCTCCTCCGCCTACCCCGACAAGGAGGATTTGAACCGCGACAACGTGATTCAAACTGCCGAGCAGTACTACGAATACCCCATCACCTTGCAGCCGGGCCAGCTGGTAGTGGGCCAGAACTACATCACCGATAAGGTGACCAGCACCATCCCCGGCCCCGGCTCCAGCGCCGGCGAGGCGGTTTCGTGGTACCAGTTTCGCATTCCCATTCGCCAGCCGCAGCGCGTGGAAGGTAATAACGGCCAGCCGTTTGGCTTCAAGAACATCCGCTTCATGCGCCTGTACATGACCGATTGGCAGCAGCCGGTGGTGCTGCGCATGGTGCAGCCGCAGTTTGTGGCCAACCAGTGGCGCCAGTACCTGAGCCGCATCGTGGACCCCGCCATCCAGGTGCCCGGCATTGGCACGGCTACCGATGCTGATGCCTTCGCCATTTCGACGGTGAGCGTGGAGGAAAACGGGCCGTCGGCGGCCAGCGCCACCACCCCCGGCGCCAACCCCACCGGGGCCATTCCGTACGTGGTGCCGCCCAATATTACCCGCGACGTGGAGTACGGCTCCACAGCCGTGTCGCGCCGGCAAAACGAGCAGAGCCTGCGCCTGGCCGTCACCAACCTGCGCGATGGCTACGCCAAGGCCGCTTATAAGAATCTGGCGACCAACTTACTGCGCTACAAGCGCCTGCGGATGTACTTCCACGGCGAGTCGAGCAGCACGACCATTAAGGACGGCGACGTGCGGGCGTTTATCCGCATCGGCACCGACTACAGCCAGAACTACTACGAGTACGCCCTGCCGCTCGTCATCACCCGCCCAGGCGCCACTGCCCAGCTCGACGTGTGGCCCGAGGCCAACAACCTGGACGTGGCTTTGCAGGACTTTATCGACGCCAAGGCCGAGCGCAACCAGCAGGGCACCGTGCAGTACACCGTGCCCTACGTGAAGACGCTGGCCAACGGGGCCACCATCACCATCGTGGGCAACCCCGACTTCTCGCAGGTACAGGGCTGCATGATTGGCATCCTGAACCCGGCCACCGCGCCCACCGATGCCAGCGACAAAACCGTGACGCTGTGGGCCGATGAGATGCGGGTATTCGACTTCGACAACCAGGGCGGCTGGGCCGCCAACGCCCGCCTGAACGTGAAGCTGGCCGACCTAGCCAACATCACGGCCACAGGCTCGTTTATCGGCGTGGGCTTCGGGGGCTTGCAGGACAAGGCGCAGCAGCGCTCGACCAGCGACATCCTGCGCGGCGACCTCAACGCCACCGTGGCGGCCGAGAAGTTCTTGCCCAGCCAGCTGCGCGTGAAGGTGCCGGTGCTGGTGCAGGTGGGCCGCCAGACCATCACGCCCCAGTACGACCCCCTCGACCCCGATACCAAGCTGGACCAAAGCCTCCAGAAATTCCGCAACAACGCCGACCCCAGCGCCGCCGCCACCTACAAAAGCCTGGTGGTAGACCGCACCACCACCCGCAGCATCTCGGTGCTGAACGTGCGCAAGGAGCGCGCCCCCACCCAGACCAAAACGCACCCCTGGGACGTGGAAAACCTGGCCGTGAGCTACGCCATCACCGAGCGCCTGCACACCGACATCAACACCCAGCGCGACTACACGCAGTCGTACACTGCCGCGCTGGCCTACGTGTACCAGACGCAGCCGCGCAACTACACGCCGCTGGCCAGCTTCAAGGCGCTGGACAACCCGTACCTGAAGATTTTCCAGCAAATCAACTTCACGCCGCTGCCCTCGCGCTTCTCGTTCCGCACCGACCTCGACCGGCGCTACAACGAGCGCTTTTTGCAGCGCGTGACCGAGCCGGGCCAGCTGCCGACGGTGGCCGGCGCGGGCGTATTCTACAAGTCGTTCTACATCAACCGTATTTACGACCTGAAGTGGGACATCACCAAGGCGCTCATCATCGACTACACGGCCACCAACCGGGGCGTGATTGACGAGGGCGTCGGCCAGAGCCTCGGCGACAGCCCCACGGCCGTAGCCAACCGCGCCGAGCAGTGGGAAAACCTCAAGCGCGGCGGCCGCACCACCAACTTCAACCAGACCATCGCCCTCACCTACCGCCTGCCGCTCGACAAGTTTCCCCTCACCGACTGGATTTCGGCCGATACCCGCTACTCGGCCCACTACAGCTGGCAGGCGGCCTCCACGGCGCTGGGCATCCGCACGCCGGCTAACCCCGGCAACCCCAGCGACACCACCACCGTGCTGGCCAACCTGGGCAACACCGTGCAGAACAACCGTGAGCTAAGCGCCAACGGCAAGATTGACCTGGTGAAGCTCTACAACAAGGTGAAGTTTTTGAACATCATCAACAACGCCCAGCCCGCCAACCCGCCCCGCCCCGCCCTCACCGACCCCAACAACCCCGCCGCCCCCACCCGCCCCCAGCCCGCCGCCCCCGACACGGCCCAGAAAGACCCGCTGCGCTTCGTGAAAGCCGTGCTGCGGGCCGTGATGACGGCCCGCTCCATCAATTTCACCTACGCGCAGTCGGCCGGTACGCTGCTGCCGGGCTACCTGCCCAACACCAACTTCCTGGGCTTGCAGCGCGGGTCGCTGGCCCCGGGCGTGCCCTTCCTGCTGGGGCAGCAATACGACCCCGGCGCTATCTACAGCGTGGCTACCGCCAACAACTGGTACACCCAGCAGAGCCAGTACCTGAACACGCCCATCTCCAACATTCTTACCGAAAACCTCACGGCCCGCACCACCCTGGAGCCGTTTCGGGGCTTCAACATCCAGCTAGACCTGCGCCGCCAGAAGGTGCGCAACAACGAGGCGTACTACCGCAACGCCATCGACACCACCAGCGCGGCGTACCGCACCAACGGCACCCTCAACCCCTTTGCCGACAACCGCCTGGCGCCGGTGCTGGCCTTGGGCACCGGCTCGTACAGCGTGAGCACCATCACGGTGCAAACCCTGTTTGGCGACCTCGGGGCCAATGGCGAAACCAGCAAGGCGTTCGACCGCTTCGTGGCCAACCGCGCCCTTGTGCAGCAACGCCTGCAAGCAGCCAACCCGTCGGGCGTTCGCGATGTGATTACGACGCCCGCCGTCGGCACCACGCCCGCCGTGTATACCCGGCAGGCCACCAACCTCTACAGCTACAACTCGCAGGATGTGCTGCTCCAAAGCTTCCTCGATGCCTACCACGGCAAGTCGTCGGACGGCTACGAGGCCAAGAGCTTCAACCCGTTCTCGGTGATTCCGCTGCCCAACTGGACGGTGCAGTACAACGGCTTTTCCGACCTGCCGGGCGTGCGCAACATTTTCCGCTCCTTCACCCTCAACCACGCCTACTCGTCGGTCTACAACCTGGGCAGCTACACCACTTCTACGGCCTACTCCGCCGAGCCGGGCTTTGGGCCGGGCGCGGCCGTGCCCTTCACCTCCAACGCGGCCGGCCAGTATGTGCCCTACTACGTGGTGGGCCAGGTGAGCCTTATCGAGAGCATGGCCCCGCTGCTAGGCCTCAATTTCCAGACCGTGAACAGCGTAACCGGCCGCGTGCAGTACAACACCGCCCGCGCCGTGGCCCTCAACATCACCAACGCCCAGGTAACCGAGCTGCACACCACCGAGCTGATTATTGGCCTGGGCTACGCCGCCACGGGCTTCAAGCTGCCCTTCCGGGTGGGTGGTGAGCAGCGCGTGCTCAAGAACAACCTCACCGCCCGCATGGACCTCAGCATCCGCGACAACTCGACCATTCAGCGCAGCATCCTGGGCTCGGTAGACCCCGTGCCGGCCACCACCGGCGGGGTGGTAGCCGGCACCACCCCGCCGGCGGTGGCCCTGCCCTCGCCCGCCGTGGTGGGCGTGGTGGGCACGCCTGTTAGCCAGATTACCACCGGCGCGCTGCAAGTGCAGCTGCGCCCCACCATCGACTACCTGCTCAACGCTCGCCTCAACCTCCAGTTCTACTTCAGCCAGACCATCACCCAGCCCCGCGTGAGCAATGCCTTCCGCAACGCTACCACCGAGGGGGGCTTGCAGCTGCGCTATAGCCTGCAATAGGTGCGGCGTAATAAGGCAGAGCAGGCGCTGCCTATGGCATCCTGCTAAGGCCCATTTGGACTAACCTCTACTCAGTTTTCGGGCCATGCGGCACCAATACTCAGCCACTACTTACGCTGAAACAAGCTTTCATTATTAAAATAATTCTATTAAATATTAAAATCATCCTAGCATCTTTATGCGATATTACTGCGCGGAGCTAGACCGTACCTTTGAAAAAAATTGGGCACCTCCTCCCTTTCATGCGTCTCAGCATACTCAGCACTTGTATTATTCCGTGGGGCGGCAGTGAAGAGCTATGGGCCGAAGCCGCACTGGCCTTGCAAGCCGCCGGCCACCAGGTTACCATTCTAAAAACCGCTTTTGATGCGCAGCATCCGCGCATTCAGCAGCTACGGGCGGCGGGCTGCGCGGTAAGTGGGCTACAATCCTCTCCCCCGCTGGCCAAGCGCCTGCTCAACCGCGCACTGCCCGCGCACCGCCAATGGACGCTCATCGAAAACCAGCTCATGCGGTTTGGCCAGCACCTGCGGCAACAGTCGCCGCACCTGGTTGTCGTGGCGCAGGGCTCGAACTTCGACGGCATTGCGTTTGCCGATTTTTGTCGGCGCGCCGGTCAGCCCTTTGTGTTGGTGTCGCAGAAAGCGGCCGAAATTTTCTTTCCGCCCGTGCCCCAGCGGGAGGCGGCTCGGCTGGCCTACCACGCCGCCCGGCACTGCTACTTCGTTTCGCAACACAACCTGGCGGTAACCCAGCACCAGCTCGGCCTGGCCCTGGCGCACACCAGCGTGGTGGCCAACCCGTTTAATGTCCCCTACGAAGGGGAACTGCCCTGGCCTGCCGCCTCGGCCGTGGTGCGCCTGGCGTGCGTAGCCCGGCTGGAGGTAGTAGATAAGGGCCAGGATATTCTGCTTCAGGTGCTGGCCCTGCCCAAGTGGCGGCAGCGCCCGGTGCACGTCTCCTTTTTTGGGAGCGGGGGCGACGAGCCGGCTCTGCGGGACATGGCCGCGCTCCTCAATCTGGCCGACCGCGTGACCTGGGCCGGCCAGGTGCCGGACATCACGGCCGTTTGGGCCAGCCACCACGCCCTGGTGTTGTCCTCGCGCTACGAGGGCCTGCCGCTGGCTCTTGTGGAAGCCATGCTCTGTGGCCGGCCCACCATTGCCACGCCGGCCGGGGGCGTTGCCGAGCTACTCAGCGATAACGAGACGGGCTTTGTAGCCGCCGCCGCCACCGTGCCGGCCCTCGATGAAGCGCTGGAGCGCGCCTGGGCGCGCCACGCCGACTGGCCGGCCATTGGCCAGCGGGCCGCTGCCCACGCCCGGGCCCACATTCCGCCCAGGCCCGGCGAGCTGCTAAGCCAGCACCTGGTGCAACTAGCTGAAAGATAACTATTTATTAACGCGAAAGCTACCTATCCATTCCCTCAATTTTACTGCATGCAAGCTGGCCTGGTTTCTATTATTATTCCAACGTACAACCGGGCTCACCTCCTAGCCGATGCCATCCGCAGCGTGCTGGCGCAGGATTATCCGCACAAGCAGCTCATTGTCGTGGATGATGGCTCGCAGGATGCGACGCGGCAGTTGGTGAGTGGCTTTGCGGGGGTAGAATATGTTTACCAGCCCAACCAGGGCCAGGCAGCGGCGCGCAATGCCGGCCTGCGCCAGTGCCGGGGCGAGTACATGGCGTCGCTCGATTCGGACGACATCTGGGAGCCGGACTTTTTGAGCAGCGGCCTAGCGCAGCTGCGCCAACGGCCCGACCTGGGCCTGGTTTTTCTGAACTGGCAGGCCAGCCACGGGCACAATGCCCTGGAAGCATTTTTTCAACAGAAGGCGGCCCGGCGGCGCTACCTCACGCAGGCGGTGGGCGACTGGTGGCACCTCACCGCGGCCCAATCGCGGCGCCTGATGCTGGAAACCTGCCCGGCGCCTTCTTCAGCCCTCCTGCTTCGGCGCAGCGCCATGCCGGGCGGCTGGAACGAGCAGATGCTCATTGCCGACGACTGGTGCCTGCTGCTCGATATTGTGCTGCGGCAGCCTACGGCGGTGGCCTTCACGCTGGCTCCGCGCTGGCTGAAGCGCGTGCACGGGGATAATATCTACGATGGGCGCCACTACGTGGCGGTGGTGCAGGAGCTGAGCTTTCACGACGAGCCCCTGCTTTTGCAGCGCCACCGTGCCCAGCTGGACCTGGCCGAAGTACTGATTTTTCGCCATCGGCAGGCCGAGCATTACATCAACTACGCCTACGAAAGCTACAAGCACGCCGAAAAAACGGCGATGCTGCGCCACATGGCCACGGCCTTCCGGATGTCGCCGCTGGCCACTGGCCGCCGCATCGTGCTAGAGCTGGCTAACTACGCGAAAAACCGGTACGCCAAAAGCTATCCGCCAACCCTATGAAGCAGCCGCTGCACCTTTCCCCAGCACACGGCCACCACCCCCCCCCACAGGCGCAGCCGCTGCGCACTATGCAGGCCAAACAGCAGGCCGTGCAGCACCAGCACCCCGGCATCGGTGGGGTAGCGCCACACCTGCCCCAGCAGCAGGGCCAGGGGGTAGTACACTTCGTAGTACTCGTTGAGCAGGATGTGCTGGCCGGCGCGGGGCTGCGCAATCACTACCGGCTGCTGCCACACGCGGGCCCGCAGGTACGTGAGAACCCCGTACAGCCCGAGCGCCAGGTAGGCCAGCGGCTGCTGCACCAGGTACAGCAGCAGCGCCAGGCCGGCTACTTCCAGCAGCAGGGCGCCCACGGCGAGGCGGCGGCCGGCGGCCGCGCCCCATCGCACCACGAAGGTATTGACGCCCGCCTGCGCATCGTTGGCCGCATCGCCCAACTGGTGCCACAGGATGTTGCGCAGCCCGCAGCCCAGCGCCCAGGTACCCACGGCCGCCAGCCACGGGCCCGCGGGCGACGCGCCCGCCCACAGGCTAACCACGGTGGCCGTCAGCAGCTGCGGAAAAAGGTGGGCCCCGGCGGCATCGGCCAGCAGCCCCCAGCCCGCGCGCACCTTGAGGCGCAGGGGCGGCAGCGAATACAGCGAGTACGCCACCCAGGCCCCCAGGTACAGCCCGGCCGCCCAAGGGCTGAACTGCCAGAAATAGCCGCCCATGACTAAGCCCACGGCCGCGCACCCCGCCAGCAGCAGCGCCACCACGCGGCCCGGCTGCCGCGCCAGGCGGTTGGCCTTGCCGGCCGCGAGGTCGTCGGCCCGGTCGGTCCAGTCGTTGAGGACGCTGACGTAGGTGGCGCCCACCGTGAAGGCCAGCAGCAGCCCCAGCAGCCGGGGCAGCAACGGCCACAGCGGCACCCGCCCAAATGCCGCCGTGGCGTAGGCCGTGGCCAGAATGGGGGCAAACTTATAGGCCCACCACTCGCTGGCCCGCGCCATCTGCCACAAGGCGTTGGAACCCGGTAGCGAGGCCGGGCCCTGGTTTTTTAGTATCATTGGCAGAAGGGGCGGAAGCTCGGCTTTGTGCAACTTTAACTCAAATGAAAGAAACAATTTACACTTCACAGTCGCCCCTGCACACACCGCGCGCCTTTTTGCGCGGCGTGCGGGCCGACCTGGGGGTGGTGTACCGCATCGGGTGGCAGCTATTTGTGCGCAACCTCAAGGTTCAGGTGCGCCAGAGCCTGCTGGGCTATGCGTGGCTGCTGCTGCCGCCGCTGGTAACTGGGCTGGTGTGGGTATTCCTGGGCCGAACCCGGGTGCTGAACGTGGAATCGGGCAGCGTGCCTTACCCGGCTTTCGTGCTGGCGGGCGTGTTCTTGTGGCAGGGCTTCGTGGAGGCGCTAAGCTGCCCGTTGCAGCAGCTCACTAATGCCAAGGCCACCCTAGCCAAAGTACGCGTGCCCCACGAGGCATTCGTCACGGCGGGCATGGCCGTGGTGGTGTTCAACAGCCTGTTGCGGCTGGGCATCCTGCTGGGCCTGATGCTGTGGTTTGGGGTGCCGCTGACGGGCACGCTGGCGCTGGTGCCGCTGGGCCTGGCGGCGCTGCTGCTACTGGGCCTGGCGCTGGGTTGGCTGCTGGCCCTGCTGGGGCTGCTGTATGCCGACGTGACCCAGGCCCTGCCCGTGGTGCTCAACCTGTGGTTTCTGGTTACGCCCGTGGTGTATTCGCCGCCGGCGGCCTTCGCCCGGTGGTTCAACCTCAACCCCGTGACGCCCCTGCTCGCCACTACCCGCCACTGGCTGCTGGCCGGGCCGGTAGCGCCGGCGCCCGGCTTCTGGCTGGTGGCGGGGCTGGCGGGGCTGGCCTTTTTCGCCAGCTGGCTGGCCTACCGCTTTGCCACGCCCCACCTCATTGCCCGCCTCTGATGCTTAGCACCCTACCCCGCACGCTCGTAGCCCGCTACGCCCCGCCACTGGTAAAAAAGCTGCTGCGCCGTACCTGGTGGCAGTTGCAGCGGCTGGCCAGGGGTGGCCCCAGGCCCCACTTGCTGTTCGCTTTTGGCGGGCGCACCGAGTATGCCCCCGGCATGGGCCGCGAGCTGTACGCGCATGAGCCCGTTTTCCGGGCCACCGTTCAGGAATGTGAGCGCATCAGCACGCAGGTGTTGGGCGGGCCGTCTATTATCAGCAACTTTACCGAGCAGCCCGAGCCGGATTTTTTTACCGATGAAGCCCGCCTGATGCTGACGAGTGCGGTGATGCAGCTGGCCCTCGTGGACCTGTGGCTGGCCCAGGGGGTGCAACCCGCGGCAGTGCTAGGCGTCAGCTTGGGAGAAGCGGCGGCCGTGTATGCCGTCGGCGGATTGAGCCTGACGGATGCGCTCCGCGTGTGCTTCTGCTACTGCGCCGTTAGCCAGGTGACCTCGCCCGATTATGCCATGCTGGTCGTACAAGCCGACGGGAACACCACGGGCCGGCTGGCGGGGGAATGCCCCGCCGAGCTGCACGTTGTGCTGGCACTGGATTCCAGTTCCTGCCTGGCTTTTTGCAACCAAACCGCCGTTGCGGTAGCGCAGCAGTATCTGGCGGCCCACGATATCACGAGTACCGCCCCGGCGGTACGCCGTATGTGGCCGTACCACTCCCCGGTAATGGCCCAGCACCTGGCCGCGCTGCGCGAGCCCCTGAAAGGGCTTCAGCCCCAGCCCTTGGCCCGGCCCTGCTACCTGACCAATGCGGCCGGCCATGTACCAGTTGGCACGGTGCTGGGTATCGAGTACTGGCTGGCCCTGATTCAATACCCGGTGGATGTGCATGGGGCGCTGGGAGGCGCGCTAGCCGATGGGTATTCGCTGTTTTTGCCTATCGGGGCCGACCCTTTTCCTTTTCTGACGGAGCCTGCACAACGCGCGGTCCTTCATGCCACTCAGGTGCTGCCAGCGCTACGGCCGATGGAGCCCGAACGGAGCACGCTCGCAGCTTGCCGGCAGCAGCTGGCGGCGCGCGGCCTGGTGCGGGCCGCGCCCCTACCGCGGCCTGCCTTCGCGACCTCGGACTTCGTGGCCCGGTTCGCGATGGGTACTCCGGAAGCCGCTATCGACCCCTATCCGGCCTACGCGTATTTGCGGCAGTTGGGCGGCCTGCACTTTCTACCGACTACCCAACAACGGTGGCTGGTGCTGGACGCGGAGCTGGTCGACTCCGTGCTGCGCGAGCCCCTGGTGTTTTCAAGCACCGTGTATGGCGACTTTGACACCGAGCTGATTGGGGCCGACCCGCCGCTGCACACCGCCAACCGCCAGCTGCTCCAGCCATTCTTCTCGCCCAAGGAGCTGGCGGCCCTGCGCGACTTTGCGGCGGCCCGCGTGGCGGAGCTGGGCGAGGCAATGCCAGCGCGCCCCTCGTTCGACTTTGTGCAGGACTTTGCCGTGCCGCTCACCCAGGCGGTCAGCGCCCAGCTCCTCGGGCTCACCACCGCCGAGCGCCAGCGGCTGCAAAACAGTCTGCCCGGCCATGTCTACCAGCTGGGCTATGTCAAAGAGCTAAATGACTTTCTGACGGACTACTTTCAACAGCACGAGCCGGCGGCGGCCACCGGCATGATGAACCAGCTGCTCACCCTCATCCGGGCGGGGCGGCTGTCTCAGCCGGCGGCCGTGAGCCTGGCCCGAACCATGTGGATGGCCAGCATCACGACCACCAGCATGCTGATGAGCAACGCGGCGCAGTACCTGCTAACGCACCCCGCCGTGGCCGCCGAGCTGCGGGCCAACCCGGAGCTGGTTGGCGCGTTCATGGAGGAGATACTGCGGCTGGAGCCGCCCCTCGTTGAGGTGGAGCGCACGGCCATCCGGCCCGCTACGCTGGGTGGCCAGGCCATTCCGGCGGGGGCCACCGTGGTGTGCAGCGTCGCGGCGGCCAACCGCGACCCGGCCCGCTACCCCAACCCCGACGTGCTGGATTTGCACCGCCGCCCGGGGCGCCACCTTTCGTTTGGGGGCGGCATTCACGCCTGCATGGGCGCGCACCTGGCCCGGCTCGAAGCGCGCATCGTCATTCACTGGCTGCTGGCGCAGGGGCCGGCGCTGCGCCGGGTCAACGCCTCGGCCGCCCCGGCCTATTTCCAGGGTCCGCATTTCCGGGCACTGGCCACTCTGCCTCTCACCTTGCAGCCCCTCCCCGCCGCCTGATGTCTGCCCCCAACCCAACTGCCGTAGTGACGGTGCAGCACCTATCCAAAAAATTCTGCCGCCAGCTGCGCACCTCGCTCTGGTACGGGCTGCGCGACATTGCCGCCGAAGCCTGGCCTGGCCCCCGGCCCCCGGCCAGGCTGCGCCGGGACGAGTTCTGGAGCTTGCAGGATGTATCGTTTGAGCTGCGTCGGGGCGAGTCCCTGGCCATCATCGGGGCCAACGGGGCCGGCAAAAGCACTTTGCTCAAGCTCCTCAACGGCCTCATCAAGCCCGACGCAGGTAGCATCTGCCTGCGGGGCCGGGTGGGCGCCCTCATCGAGCTGGGCGCGGGCCTCGACCCGGTGCTGACCGGCCGGGAGAACATTTTTCTGCGGGCGGCGCTGCTGGGCGTGGGCCGGGCGCAGGTGCTGCCGCTGCTGCCGGCCATCATCGACTTCACGGGCCTGGGCGAGGCCATCGAGATGCCCGTGCAGTTTTACAGCTCGGGCATGGTCTCGCGCCTGGCCTACGCGGTGGCGGCCCACCTGCACCCCGACGTGCTGCTCGTGGACGAGGTGCTGGCGGTGGGCGACATTGATTTTCAGCGCAAGTGCATTCAGCACATGACGCGCTATCTGGCGGGCGGCGGCTCGCTCATCCTGGTTTCGCACCAGCCCCACCACATTCAGGCGGTGTGCCAGCGCGGCATCGTGCTCGAAAAAGGCCGGCTGGCGTTTGACGGCTCGGCCATTGAGGCACTGGATTATTACTTTTCCCGGCAGCTGGCGATGGGCGACGATGCCCGGCTTCGCGCCGCCCCGGTCCTGAGCGCGGCCCAGCCCGTGGCCATTGAGGAGCTGACGCTGACCGGCCCCGGTCCCGTGCTACAGACCGGCGCGGCCGTGACGGTGACGCTGACCTACCAGGCGCTGCTGCCGCAGGAAAACGTGGTGTGGGGCTTCTTTATTTATACGCCCGATGGCAGCGTGTGCATTGCCGGGGCCTACCAGCCCCACCCGCTGCACCTGGCGGCCGGGCGGCACCAGCTGGCCTGCCGCCTGCCGCGCCTCCCGCTCACGGCCGGCGACTACCTGGTGAAGTCGGTAGTGACCGACATAGACACCTTACAGCCCCTGGCCATGCGGGGCTGGGAGGACGCCCCCACCCGGCTGCGGGTCGAAACCCCGGCCGCCAGCCTGGAAACCAATGCCCACCGCATGCTGCAACAACTGACCACCCTGGAAGCAGAATGGAAACAATAACCTCCGCTCCCCCGGCCTTAGCGGCCATCGAGCAGGCCATTACCCGGGGCCTGGCCTACCTGGAGCAGCACCAATACCCCAGTGGCGAGTTCTGCTGCTACATCGCCGCCGACGAGCCGATGCTGGGCTGGTGCGTACCCGAGAGCACGCTGTTCACCTCGATGGTGATAGCGGGGTGCCTGCTGCCGCTCGCCGCCCGGCCCGGTGCCGATGCGCTGATTGCCAGGACGACCGACTTTTTGCAGTACCAGATGTACCGGGGCGGCGTGTGGCCCGTTTTCTCCGACTTGCACCGCTGGCGCTGGATAGTGCCTTACGATACCGACAGCCTCGCCTACGCTTCGGCCCTCATGCGGGCCCGCGGCATCGACTGTCCGCGGCCCACCAACGTGCCGCTGCTGCTGGCCAACCGCAACCGGCAAGGGCTCTTCTACACCTGGTTTCTGCTGCGCCTGCGGTGGCAGCCCAACCTGACGCACTGGCGGCTGGTGGCCCGGGAAGTCCTGCACCCCCTCACCAGCATCGGCTTCTGGTGGGCTAACGAGTGTACCCGCGCCGACGTGGATATGGGCATCAACACCAACATTCTCTACTACCTGGGCGACGTGGCGGAAACCCAGCCCATCATCGCCGAGCTCCTGCGGGTAATTGCCGAAGGGCGCGAGCACAATTGTGATAAGTGGTATCGTAATCCGTTCACCATTTACTACCTGCTGGGCCGCGCGTGGTCGCGGGGCATCACGAAGCTCGCCCCGGTCCGGGAGCCGATTATTGCCCGGATGCTGGCCACGGCCCAGCCCGACGGACGGCTGGGCAAGTCCATTCTCGACACGGCTATCGGGGCCACCACACTGCTCAACCTGGGCTTTGCCGGGCCGGAGCTGGACCGGGCCATTGGCTGCATTTTGCGGGAGCAGGCCGCGCCGGGTCACTGGGCCCGCTGGCTTTTTTATTACGGCGGGCCGAAGCTGCTGCAAGGCTGGGGCTCGGAGGAAATAACCACTGGCTTCTGCCTGGAGGCCCTGGGCCGCTACCAGGCGCAGCTTTCCTCCTCTTAGTCGTCTGTCATCCCGCGCATCAAGTGACGATAAACGACCCTGGCACCGGAAAACGATTTTACAGTAATTCAATCGGCCCAGCCGTGGTAAGGTCCTTCGCAAGCTGACGCCAGATGAGGAAGACCGCCGAAAAACCATTTAGTATCTTCCCCCATGCCCCGGCATCTCGAAAAAATCAACGTACTGCGCGGCGTGGCCATCCTGCTGGTATTCAGCTACCACTCGCTCCTGGTCATCTTCGGGCCGTATGAAATCGTTGATTTCAGTCCGTCCTGGGTCTGGATTGACTTCGGCCGTTACTCCCTTAGCCGGATTCTGCTGGGCATGACGCCCTGGGGCATGGGCGCGCAGGGTGTGACGCTGTTTCTGGTTATTTCAGGCTTCCTCATTCACTGGGGCTTCCTGAAGAGCGGGGCGTCGTTCCGGCTCAGCGAGTTTTTCAACAAGCGGTTCTGGCGCATCTACCCGCCTTATCTGGTGGCGGTGCTGGTGTTCAGCCTCAGCCTGGGCACGGGCGGCGCGTTCAGCCTGCTCACCCACCTCACGCTCACCCACAATTTCTTCGACCGCACCTTCACTACCATCAACCCCTCGTTCTGGTCGCTGGCCCTCGAAATGCAGCTCTACCTGCTCTACCCGGCCTTTTTGCTGCTGCGCCGCTGGCTGGGCATTGGCAAAGCCACCGCGTCCGTGGGGACGCTCACCCTGCTTACCATCGTCATCGAGGTAATTGTTCGGCCCCGCACTATGGCCTGGTGGCTGTCGCCGCTCAATCTGTGGTTTGTGTGGGTGGCCGGCGCTTATTTTGGCGAGCAGTTCTTCTACGGCAAGCGCATTTTTACGCGCGGCCCCGCCTACCTGGTGGGCTTCTTCGCGCTGCTCAGCCTCTCAACGGTCACCGTTGTGTACCCGCTGCTGGGCCGGGTGCTCTTCAGCCTGTTCTTCATCTGCCTGCTCGACTGGTACCTACACCGACCGGCTTCCGCGCCCACGGCGGTGGGCCGGGCCCTGTTCAACGCCACGGCCCGGGTGGGCCTCTACAGCTACAGCATCTACCTGTTTCATCAGCCCTTTCTGCACCGGGCCATCACCTTCCTCAGCTTCGGGCAGACGCACAAAGCGGTGCTGGGGCTGGTGGTAGTGGTGGTTTTCGCCCTCATGTTCGTCATCGCCCACTTCACCTACTACTGGCTCGAAGTACCATCTATCAACTGGGGCCAGCGGCTATACGCCCGGTGGCAGCAGCCCCAGCCGGCCGCCCACCCCGCTCCGGAAGCTTAATGCCCCAAGGCGGCTCGCTTAGCGTCCCCCCATATGTAAGTACCAAGTACCAAGTACCACGTTGCCCCACGCGTGCAGAGCACGCGTCCCTGCTCCAGCCTTACTCCAAGCCAGCCTTACGGTGCAAGGGCCACGCGGCCAACAACCGCTGGCTCCTTCCCGGCCCGGTTGCCGGCTGCTAACACTGGGTAAAAGGAGGCTTTATAGAAAGGCGACGCGCTTTTTAGCTGGCCCAGGCGCAACGCCTGCGTACTTTTGCGGCACCTAACGGCTCCTCGTTTCATAACTTCACCCCTCATCCCCTCCGGTATGACTATCCCCGCCACCCTGCACTATACCAAAGACCACGAATGGATTAGCCTGGATGGCGACACGGCAACCATCGGCATCACCGACCACGCGCAGCGCGAGCTGGGCGACATCGTGTACGTCGACATCGACACCCTCGATAAGGACGTGGCCCAGCACGACGTATTCGGTACGGTAGAAGCCGTGAAGACGGTTTCCGACCTCTTCAGCCCCATCAGCGGCACGGTGCTCGAAGTAAACGCCAAGCTAGCCGACGCCCCCGAAACCGTGAACTCCGACCCCTACGGCGAAGGCTGGATTATCAAGATGAAAGTAGCCGACCAGGGCGAAATCGCCGGCCTGCTCTCGGCCGAAGCCTACGGCGAACTCATCGGCGCCTAGCCTAGCCCGCGCCTCAGCCGCTATTTTTGAACGTCATGCTACGCCCCGCGCAGCATGACGTTCTTTTTTGCCCGCCTGCCTCCCTTCGCCGCCATGAAAACCCTCGCCCGCCGCCTGCCCGGCCCGCTCACGCTGCTGTGGGCGGCCGTGATGCTGGTGCTCACCCTCACCCCGGCCCAGGAAATGCCCCGCACCCCAGCGTGGAAATTCCTGTCCTTCGACACGGCGGCTCACGCGGGCGTATTTGCGGTGCTGGCCGGGCTAGCCGGGCTGTGGGCGCGGCAGCGGCCCCGCCTGCGCTACCCCGCTAGCCTGGTGCTGGCGGGCTGCCTCGCCTTCGGGGCGCTTATCGAGGGGCTGCAATATGCCATGCAGCTCGGCCGCCACGCCGAATGGACCGACCTGCTAAGCGACGGCATCGGCGCGGCGCTGGGGCTGGCCCTGGCAACGGTAGCCGGCCGGCGCCTGCTGCCGGCCAGCCTCGGGCTGGCCCTGCTGCTGCTACCCCGCCCCGCGCCCGCCCAAACCACCACCGGGCCCGACCTGCCCCGCGCCCGCCGCACCATAGCGGCGCTGGCCGCGCCCAAGATGCATGGCCGGGGCTACGTGCAGCAGGGCGAGCACCTGGCCGCTGCCTACCTGCGCAGCCGGTTGCGCCAGCTGGGCTTGCAGCCGCTGGCCCCCGATTATACCCAGCCTTTCACGCTGGACGTGAACACGTTTCCGGGTAAGATGGAACTCCAGGTGGCACCCGTGAGCACTGCTATCACCCAGCCTTTTTGGCCAAGCCGCTCATTGAGAGCTGGCATTGACTTCATTGCGGCACCTGCCTCCGCCGGAACAGTTAAGCGCATGCCCGCAATAGCCTTTCGGCTTGATACGCTTGCTTTTACCAATGCATCCGGGCAGCAGGCGCTTCAGCAGCAAATACGCCAGCTCAACCTGCCCGGGCAGGGGCTTGGCCCGCCCGTGCTGGTTCTTACCGCTCCCGAAGAAAAGCGCCTGGCTACACTGCCCCTGCGTGTGCAGCAAACCCTCGACTCTATTCCCAACCGGGTAGTGCTGGTGCCGAAGCTCACGGCTTCCTTAAGTACGACGCAAAGCCCGGCTATCCGCCTCGAAGCCCTCGATACGGCGGCCGTGTGGCGCCTGCGTGCCCACAACGGCTCGGCTGGCTTATTCATTCTTACGCTCGATGCCCAGCTTCGCCACAACTACCTCACCCAAAACCTGGCCGCCATCGTGCGCGGCAGCGCCCAGCCCGACAGCTTTCTAGTAGTTTCGGCCCACTACGACCACCTGGGCATGATGGGCAAAGGCACCTACTTTCCCGGCGCCAACGACAATGCCAGCGGCGTGGCCCTGCTGCTGGAGCTGGCCGCCCACTATGCCCGCCCTGAAAACCGCCCCGCCTGCTCGGTGGTATTCTTACTCTTCGGAGCCGAAGAAGCGGGGCTTATTGGCTCTAACTACTTCGTGCAGCACCCCTTGGTGCCGCTGGCCCGCATCAAGTTCTTGCTCAACCTCGACCTGCTGGGCACCGGCGAAGAAGGGGCCACCGTCGTCAACGGCCGGGTGCACGAAGCTGCCTTCGCTCGCCTCACCGCCCTCAACGCCGCCCGCCACTACCTGCCGCGCCTCACGGCACGCGGCCGTGCCGCCAACTCCGACCACTTCCCCTTTTCGGAAGCTGGGGTACCCGCCTTTTTCCTGTACACGCGCGGTGGCAGCCAAGCCTACCACGATGTGCGCGACCAGCCCGCCGCATTGTCGTTGGCCGGCTTTGCCGGGGCCTTCGGGCTGGCCCGCGATTTCCTGGACGAGCTGGGCGCAGCGCGCTAATCTTGGCCCCGGCTAGCCGAAACGCAAAAAACCCCGGCCAGCAGGCCGGGGTCTTCCATAGCAGGTGCTGCCGGGGCAGCTTATAATTATAATAGCTTAACCGTTAGCGTGCAGCGAGTTCAGGATACGCTTAGCCAGGGGCTCCCACTCGGGCTTCTGGCGGTCGGCGCAGTTGAAAGTGCAGATGAGCAGCTTGCCCTGCACGTCGGTAAAGAACACGAGCGTGTACACTTCGTGGCCCATTTCTGGCTTCATGAATTCGAGGTAGCCCACCTTGCGGTTGCCCACTTCTTTCACACCTTCGCTAAACCAGGTGGTTTTGCTATACTGCTTGTGGTAGGCCTTGGCGAAATTGGATTCGTACACCGATACCATGTCCTGGTCAGCGTCGTTGTCCGAGTAGTTGAAAGCCAGCGACACCAGGTTATTGTTGGTGAATACCACGCTGGGGCGGCTGCTGGCGTGGGCGTAGGCAAAGTCCATTTGCTGCTCCGTCATCACCTCAAACCCCTTGGGAATGAGCACCTCCACGCGCTCGCTCAGCACGCGCTTCTTGATTAGCTCAATCTCGGCGGCAGGGCGGGCAGCCATCAGCATGCTGGCACAGCAGGTGAGCAGGCAGAGTACGAGTGTCTTCATGGGAGGATTATAATTGAGATTGTACAAGTAGAAAACTAGTTGTGTTGTTTCGGGAACTAAGTTACATACAAAAGCCGAAGGTTGTTCCAAAAATGAATTTGGTCATTCCGGCAGCTAAGAAAGGCTTTCTAGCAGGCACCCACTGAAATCAATAAGTTGATTTACAGGAATCTAATAGGACAAGCTTAAAGTGCAGCCACATGCAAAATGCATAAATCAGGCTTAAAAAAACTTTCTCTTTCCCTTATTAATACAAAAAAGCCAATGAAAGGTCCACAGGTTTTTTTAATTTTCTTTACGTAGCAGTGGCTGGGTTGGATTTGGCTAGAGAATATTATTAAGCTGCTCCTTAATCTTTTCGAGCTCTTCCTTCATGCCTACGACAAGGTGCTGCACGGTGGCATCGTTGGCTTTGGAGCCGATAGTATTGATTTCGCGACCTATTTCCTGGGCCAGAAAACCGAGCTTTTTACCCACCGCTTCGTCGGGCTGCCGGGTGGCTAGCTCGAAGTAGTCGAGGTGGGCGGCCAGGCGCACTTTTTCTTCGGCAATATCCAGTTTCTCAATGTAATACAGGATTTCTTGCTCGAAGCGGGTGGCATTGAATTGCTCGTGCTGGGTAAGCTCGGCGAGGTGGGAGGCGAGGCGCTGGCGCACGTGCGCCACGCGCTGCGGGTCGTGCAGCTCCACGGCGGCCAGCTGCTGCCGGATGGTGGCGATGTAGCCCAGGATTTCCTGCTGCAACGTCTGGCCCTCATCCTGGCGAAACTGCTGCATGGCGGCCAGCGCCTCGGTGAGCAGCGGCTGCAGCTCGGCCCAGGTGGGCTCCTCGGTGCCGGCTTCGGCCTGGCTGGCCTGGGCGGCTTCGCTGGCGGTGGGCACCACGCCGGGCAGGCGCAGGGCGGCCAGCAGGGTGGCTTCGCCGGGGGCGATGCCCAGGCTTTGGGCCACAGCTTGCAGCTCGTGGTAGGCGGCGAGCAGGGCCGGGCGGTTGAGGGCGGGCGCGGCAGCGGCGCTGGCGGGCCGGTTGAAATCGAAGTTGAAATTAACTTTGCCGCGCAGCAGGGCTTTGGTGATTTGCTGGCGGATTTCGAGCTCGTGGGCTTGCAAAAAGCGCGGCAGGCGCAACGTGAGGTCGAGGGTTTTGGAATTGAGGGACCGTAGCTCGGCGGTGGCGGTGTAGCGGTCCGTATCGCGGTGGGCCTGGCCAAAGCCGGTCATGGAAAGCAACATAGTAACGAGGCGGGCGGCAGCTAGCCGCTGGTTGAGAGAACAATATTAATGGCTGGCCCGGCGATATGGCCCTTTTGCGGGGGCCGGCCGGCTGGTTTCCCGCTGACCGAGCCTGCTTACTCGTTGACCACTACCGATTACTCGCCGAAAAATGCGGGTGGTAGCCGCGTGCGTAATCCTGCGCCATGCGGCCAACCTGGTTGAGCTAGTATCACGGCAAAAATCAATTGCTAATAATTTGATAATTAGTGACCTGCCAGGGGCAAAACACTGTAGCCTGTGGAGGCTTCTATGCTCTTTATCCGCGCTCTTGCCTACTCCGCTGCGGGCGGCCCGCTACTTGCTTCACTGCCCAGCCAGCCTCGCGCGGGCTACTTTTTAGCAGGCTGAAAACAGTAGGGAGAAGGCGCCGGCCCTGCCTCAGTTTGCCGAACGCCGGGCCAGCCACAACTGCCCGGCCAGCCACAGTGCGAGCACGCCCGCCCCCGCCAGCAGCACCGGGCGCTCGGCCAGCCACTGCGCCAGTAGCGCGTGCAGCAGCCCCAGCCCCAGCGCGGCCCCCAGCAGCTGCGCCGCCCACGGCCGCCAGGGCACGAGGCTGGCCCACGGCACGCGTAGCAGCCGGGCCGTGTGCGCCAGGTAGTAGCCCGCCTGGGTGTAGGTGCTAAGCACGAAGGCCAGCGCCACGCCCGCCAGCCCCAGCAGCTGGTAGAGCGGGTACATCAGGGCCAGGGCCAGGGCCAAATCCAGCACCGCGCCCCGGCTGATGCGCGCCCCCTGCCCCTTGTGCTGAAGCAGGGCCGTGAAGTTGTAGGCCCGCAGCGGCACTACCAGCGACGACAACACGAAGAGCGGCACCGCTGCATCGTAGCGGTGCGCAAACACCACCCCGAACAACTCGCGCCGAAAAAAAAGCAGGAAGCAAAACAGCGGCAATACCAGCCGCCCCAGCAGCGTGGCCGCCGCCCGCAGCGTAGCCAGCCGCGCGGCATCCGTCAGCCCCGGCGCGCTAAAATGCAGCAGCAAGGTGCTGCCTGCTGCCCCCAGCAGCAGCGGCAAAAAGGGCACGTCGAGCGTACCGTTGAAGTACAAGGCAAACAACGCGGAGGGCAGCAGGAAATTAAGCGCCAGCTTATCAACCCACCGAAATAGTATCTGCACTACATCATTAAAAGCCATGTGCGCCCACAGGCTGCGCACGACGGGCCAGGCCAGTGGCTCCGCTGGCGCTGGGGCCGCTGCACCACGCTGCGCCAAGTACCCCAGCGAGGCTAGCCGCAACGCGCTGGCCAACAGCAGGCAGGCCATAAGCTGCTCACTGGAAATTACTTGCTTCACCAGCAGCCTGTGGCTGAGCACAAACAGCCCTGCGTAGCCCACGCTCACCAGCGCCACGGCCCGCAGCTGCCGCTGCGCCAGTGCGTGGGCTTCCAGGATGGCGACGGGCACATTCAGCAGCAAAAAAAGCCCCGCCTGCCACGGCGCGAAGGCCGAGCCGCCCCACCACTGCGCGCCGACAAACACGCTGGCTACCACGCAAATCCAGCCCGCCAGCCCGGCCAGATGCGCCGGGCGAGCTGCTTGCACTAACCCCCGCAGCCGGGCCGCCGGGTAGGTGAGCACCAGCGTGGGCAGGCCCAGGCACGCCACCGCGTGCAGCACCTGCCACTGCACCCAGAAGCTTTGGTAGCGCCCGTAGTAGGCGGGGGGGGTGCCGCGCGCCAGCCACACCAGCGCCACCACGCTGGCCAGCGTGGGAAAAAACCGAATCAGGAAAATGGCCGCGCTAGTGCCTAGCAGCGTGCCGCGCGTAGGTCCGCTGGGCGTGGGCGTCACAGTCATCGCGGTTTAATTCTCGCAGCAGGCGGGCGGGGTTACCGGCCACCACGCAGTAGCCGGCCGGAAAGCTACGCGTAACTACCGCTCCCGCTCCCACCACCGTAAAATCGCCCAGCTCCACGCCCGGCAGCACCACGGCGCCCATCCCCAGCCAGCAGAAGCGCCCGAGGCGCAGCGGTGCGGCGGCCGCCTGCCGGGTATTATCCACTACATCGTGGTTGGCCGAGAGCAGCCCCACCCGCGGCCCAAGGTTGGTAAAATCTCCGATGTAAACGCCATTATCGGCGTTGATGTACACGCCGGGCGAGTCGCCGGGAAACGTGCCCTGCCCCACCACCAGGCGCTGCGGCGTGCGAATGGTGGCGGTGTGGTGCACCGCCCACGGCACGCCCGCGTTCTGGCGCAGCACCCGCCGAAACAGCCCGTCCAGCACGTAAAAGCTCAGCGGCATTTCGGGCCGCAGCCCGGCCCTGCGCCTGAGTACCTGTCCGATTGCCTGCATCATGCTGGATACGCCGCGGCCCGCTGTCTCCGCCCCCGGCCGCCCCCAAACTTACCACCTTTTCGGTGGCTGCTACGCAGGTAGCAGCCGCAGCCGGTACACGCCCGATTACCGGCGCCGGGCACACCATTGCCAACGTGACCACCACCCACCGAGCGCCGGGGCGCTGGCTACCCGTAATTTCGTGGCGATGAAAGTTCTCCGCTCGCTGCTCGAAGTGGCCCTCACGCTGGTGGTTCTGCTGGGGCTGGCCCGCTGGGCGACGGGGCTTTTCAGTAAAAAAACCACCGTATACCGGCCCACCACGGCCCGGCAGCTGGCCCTGCTCACCTGGCCGCTACTGGCCGTGGCTACTGGCCTGGCCGCCGCGGGCCCCGGCCTGCTGGCCCACACCGCTGCCGAGCGCTGGCTGGCCTGGGGCCTGCTGCTGGCCGTGCTGGCCCTGGCCGCCCCGGCCCTGCTGCTGCACCTGCGCTACTACACCCTCAATGCCGCTACCAGCCTGGTATTCAGCCCCCTCGAAGGCCGCCTGCAAATAGCCCTCGATGAGGTGCTGGCCTACGACCCCGCCCGCCAGGGCTGGCCCGGCCCCATCGAGTGGAGCCGCTGCCGCTGGCCCGGCGTGTTCTGGCGGCGCTACGAGTACCTGCGCCTACCCCTGCCCCAGGGCGACATCCTGCTCACCTCCCTGCTGCTGCCCGATATGCTGCCGCTGGTGCGCTACCTGCGCCACTTCGGCGTAGAAGTGGTGGAGCGCCGCCGCCCCTGGGCATGGATTTGATTCAGTTATCAGTTGCCAGTCATCAGTTACCAACTCACGGAGCGCTGGCTGCCTGGTCATTGAATAAACGAAGACTACAAAAGTCTTTTCAGACTTTTGTAGTCTGGACACTGATTCTAAAAATGCTGTAGTATCCTCTGCTCGTACAGTACCGTTGGCTTGCCCGGCGCCCCTTGATAACTGCTCACTGATAACTGAAAACACCATGTCCCTCCTGCACTTTCTCGACCAGGGCGAGCCCACTGCCCGGCCGCTCGTTATTCTGCACGGCCTCTTTGGCACCCTCGACAACTGGCAGTCGCTGGCCCGCCGCTGGGCCGAGGAGGCTGGCTTGCGCGTCATCAGCGTGGATTTGCGCAACCACGGGCGCTCGTTTCACTCGCCCGAGCACAGCTACGCCCTCATGGCGCAGGATGTGCTGGCCCTCTTCGACCACCTCGCCCTCGACCCCGCCCAGCTCAACCTCCTGGGCCACAGCATGGGCGGCAAAGTAGCGATGACCCTGGCCCTGGGCTACCCCGAGCGCTTGGCCCAGCTGCTAGTGCTCGACATCGCCCCGCGCTTTTCCGATATGGAGCACCAGGATGACATCGTGGCTGGCCTGCAAGCCGTGGACCTCAGCACCATCCAAAACCGGCAGCAGGCCGAGGCCGCGCTGCTGCCACACATCCGGCAGCTGGGCGTGCGGCAGTTTTTGCTCAAAAACCTGTATCGCCGCGAGGACAACTCCTTTGCCTGGCGCATCAACCTGCCCGTGCTCGCGGCCAAGCTGGCGGCCATCGGTGAGGAAATCGAGTCGGCCCGGCCGTTTGAGAAACCCACGCTGTTTCTGCGCGGTGGCAAGTCCAACTACATCACCCCCGACGATAAGCTGACCTGCATCCCGGACCTCTTTCCCAATTCGCAGGTGGTGACCGTGCCCGACGCTGGCCACTGGCTGCACGCCGAAAAGCCCGACGAGGTATTTGACCTGGTCAAGAACTTCGTGCTGATGGCCCAATAAGCCTGCACCCGGCCCTCTTCCTGTTACCATTTCCTTGTCAATGCTTTACCTCATTCCCACGCCGCTGGCCGACGGCACCGCCCCGCAGGTGCTACCGCCGCAGGTGGTGGCCACCGTGGCCCGGCTGCCCTACTTCCTGGTCGAAAACCTGCGCACCGCCCGCCGCTTCGTGAAAGAGGTGGCCCCGCACCGCGTTATCGAGGATATCCGCTTCGTACTCATCGACAAAGACAGCACGCCCGCCCAGGTGAAGGCCGCGCTGGAGCCCCTGGTGAAGGAGAAAATCGAGGCCGGCGTGCTCTCCGAGGCCGGCTGCCCCGGCATTGCCGACCCCGGCGCGGCGCTGGCCCAGGAGGCGCACCGGCTGGGGCTGCCCGTGCGGCCGCTGGTGGGGCCGTCGTCCATTTTGCTGGCCCTCATGGGCTCGGGGCTCAATGGGCAGCGGTTTGCTTTCCATGGGTATTTGCCCATCGAGAAGGGCACCCGCATCACGGCCATCAAAACCCTGGAAAAGGAGGCCAGCCAGCGCGACCAGAGCCAGCTTTGCATCGAAACGCCCTACCGCAACGACCAGCTACTGAGCGACCTGCTGCTGCACCTGCCCCCCGGCACGCGCCTCTGCATTGCCACCGACCTCACCTCCCCCACCGAGTACCTGCGCACCCTGCCCGTAGCCGAGTGGCGCAAGCTGCCCGAGCTGCCCAAGCTGCACAAACGCCCCGCCGTATTTGCCTGGGGCAAGTAGACTCGCCCCCTGCATCAGCACAAAAGCCGCTGCTCCAACTGGGGCAGCGGCTTTTTAGTGATTATCTTATACTTCTCCGCGCCCGGCTACTCCACCGTGAGGCGGCGGCTGATGGTGCCCACCGCCGTGTGGGCCCGCACGGTGTAGAGGCCCGGGGCCAGCCCATCGAGGGGCAGCACCAGCTCGGCGGTGGCGGCGGGCTGCACGGCGGTGCGCACCACCTGCCCCAGGCTGTTGAGCACCTGCACGGGCGTAGGCTGGCCGGCCCGCACGGCGGCGGGCAGCAGCAGCGTGGCACTGGCGTGGGCGGGGTTGGGGTAGAGGCTAGCCAGCCCGGCCAGGGCGGCCGGCGCGGCAGCGGCCAGGGCCGTGCGCGTGGTAAAGAGCAGGCTGTAGCGGCTGGCTACGGGCACGTTGGCCGCCAGCGGGAGCGCGAGGCTGGGCGTGGCCGCCAGGTCGAGGCGGGTGCCGGTGCCGGCGTCGAGCAGGTAGGCGTGGTAGCCGGCGGGCAGGTTGGCCAGCTCGTCGGTGCGCAGCGTGTAGGTGCCGGCGGTGGTAGCCGCCAGGCGCAGGGGCACGGCCACGTCGGCCCCGCTCAGGGCGGGCAGGCCGTTGATGCCGTAGGCCTGGCCGGCCGTTTCGCTCACTAGCGACAGCGGCTGGCCGGCCCCGGGCAGGTACTCGGCATCGTAGGCCGCGTCGGGGCCGGGCGTGGCGGCGGGCTCGAAGTACACCAGGGTTTCGTGGGCCTGCTGGCCGGCGGCATCGTGCAGCGAGAGGCGCAGGCGGGGGCGCGCATCGGCGGCGGGGCGCTGCACGGCAGCGCTCTTGGTGGCGTCGTAGGAGGTGAACAGCTGGCTGGACCTAAAAGTCACCGAGGGCGGAGGCGCGCCATTTGAGGAACCCGTAGACGTGGTTCGCACAAAAAAGCCCTGGGCAATGGGTAGCACGTTGGTGCCCCCATTGATGCCGCCCACACCGGGCACGTACGTGGCATAGCTACCCGTGTACTGCCCGCTACTCTTAAAGATGTAGAGCGTACGGCTCATGTCATTCAGGCCATTAGCCGCCATCTTATCCCAATCGAGGGGCGCGGGGAAGGGATTACCCAGCAGGTACCAGCCGGCATCGGCCGGCGCATTTCGGTACAGCCCCGGGATAAAGATTTCACTTATTGGGGTATACTGCCCCGTAAAGGTCATGGTGCCCCCGGCGGGCACATTCACCGCGTAGCCGAAGCAATGAAGCAGGTAGCTGTCCAGCGCATCGGGCGAGTACCAGCCCGTGTCGAAGGTTGGGTTGGGCGAGGCATAGGCCAGGCGCTGGGAGGTGTAGCCAAATACGGTGGGGAAGCTGGCCACCGGCACTGCCGGATTAGTGTTATAATCGGGGTTGACGGTAGGCATGAAATTAGCCGTCGCAAAATCGCTCACCCTGCCCTGAAAATGCAGCGGCGATGACACATGGCGGTAGCCCGGCCCGGCATTGCGGCTGCCATCGATATAGCGCTGCACCGCCAGGGTGCCCTGAAAGCCGAAGCCAATAAGCAATGCCGTACCACTAGCCGACGACAACAGCGTGACCTTGGCGCCCGCCGCCGTGCTCACGCCGCTCAGCTCCTGGCTTACCGCCAGGTCGGTTTTCACCTGGAAACCCGACCCTCGAATGCGGCCTACCGTAGCGGGCAGCGCAATGCCGTTGGCCACCGTCAGTAGGCCGCCATTGAGGACGGTGGGCGGCGGCGCCTCGTTGGTAGACCCCGTGCTGGTGTTGTAATCGTAGTTGTTATAAGTGTAGTACGCATCCGGAGAAATGGCCAGGCTGTAGGGCACGGCGGCCACCGCCGCGCCCCCGATAGTAGTGTAGCCCTGCGCAAACGGCAGCCCGTTGCCGGGCTGAGAAATTATTTCAACGGTAGCGCCCGGCTCAATGGTTATCACCGGGGCCGTGGCGCCCGCCAGCGGGGGGGCCACCGCTGCCCCCGCCACTGCAAAGCGCAGGGTGCCGCCGCTACGCACCGTCAGGTTGCGAATGTTTTGGCGCTCAATCAGCACCACCTCGCCCCCGCGCTGGACTTCCACCGACGGGTAATAGCGGTTATTGACACTGGATGGCGCGTTCTGCAACGTCGCGCTGTTGCCGTTGGTGACTACCACCGCCGACAGCGCCGTGGGGTACTGCGCCCACGCCGGGGCGCTGCCCAGTACCAGCGCGCTCACGATGAGAGAGGAGAAGTGTTTCATGCACTATAAAGAAATAAGAAGACCCTGATAATCCCGCAAAGAACGGCACGGGCAAAGCATACTACCTACCTATGCAGGCCAGCCAGGCACTTCTTATTTCGTTTAGATGCAAGCCGTTGCCCGGCAACTAGCCCGGCCCCAGCAGCCACGCCTCGGCAGCGGCCAGCTCCTCGAAGAGGCGGTAGCTGAGGCTGGCCGCCTTGGCCTCGTGCACGAGCTGCGAGCTGGCCAGGCGGGCAAAGACATCGTGCGGCAGCAGGATGGCCCCGCGAAACACCACGCCCCGGGTGAGCCAGTTGGCGCGTATCCACTCGCTTTCCTCGGGGGTGTAGGGCTGCATGAGGCGCTGGTCGGCGAGCACCCTGTCCCAGCCCCGCTGGGTGAGCAGGCGCACCAGCTGGGCCAGCAGGCCCTGCAAGTTGCTGAGCTGGCGCGGGCCGGGGCGGTACTCCACCACCGCGTAGCCCTGCGGGTGCTCCAGCAGCCGGCCCACCGGGTTTTGAAAGTAGAGGAGTGTGGGCAAGGCAGCGGACATACTAAAAGGGGGCGGCTAGTAGAGTAAAGGGCTTTTTTTGCCTCTGCACTACCGCGCCGGCCCGGCTAAGGTTGCAGCGCCACGGCGAAGGTCGTGCGGCCATCCGCTTCGGTTTCAAGCCGGAAGGCAAATCCGTGGCCCAGCAAAATATCGCGCACCAGCACCAACCCAATGCCCTGCCCGCCCGGCTTGGTACTGAAAAAAGGCGTGAACAAACGCTGGCTGACTTCGGGGCTGAGGGGCGCGCCGTCGTTGGTAAGGCTCAGGCTGAGCGGCCGGGCGGTAGTGCGCACCCATACGTTGCCACCACCGGGGCCGATGGCCTCCAGGGCATTCTTGGCCACGTTGAGCAAAGCCTGAGCGAGCTGCTGGGCATCGGCGGGCACTACCAACGGGCCCTCGTGGGCGAGCTGCCAGTGCCAGGCCACGCCCTGGGCGGCGCTTTGGGGGGCCAGCAGGCGGCCGAGGTCGCGCAGCAGGGCGTGCACGTCGGTGGGGAGCAGCGTGGGCGGCGGCAGGCGCACCAGCCGGGCATAGCGCCCGATAAAGTCGGCCAGCTGGGTGTTGCGGGCAATGCTCACGGCCAGGCCCTCGGTGTAGTCGGCGCGGTCGTCGGGGGCGAGCTGCGGGGCGTAGTGCTGGAAGCTGCCCAGCAGCGAGTTCACGGCCCCGATGGAGTTGTTGACCTCGTGCGACATCAGCCGGATAAGTTGCTCATACGCCTGCTTTTCCTGCTGGCGCAGCTCCTCGGTCAGCTCTTCCAGCACCACAAAGCGCCGCTGAAAGCCCCGGTCGAGGAAGTGGGCGGCGGCGGCGCGGTAGGTTTGGCCACTGGGCAGGCGCACGGGCTGGGGCTGGCCCGCGGCCACCGTCGCCAGCACCGGGCCCCAGGGCGCGGGCAGCGCGGCTACCGGCTGGCCCAGCAGCGAGGCGGCGGGCTGGCCCAGCGCCCAGCCAGCGGCGGCATTGGCACTGGTTACCTGGCCCTCAAAATCGAGGATAAGGATGCCGGCCGGGGACGCGGCCAGCAGGCGCTCCAGCAGCACGCTCTGCTCGTGCTGGCTCACGCGCTCCTGGCGCAGGGCATCGAGCATGTGGTTGTACACGGCCACCAGGCGGTCAAGCTCGGGCTGGCCTACGGGCTTGAACTTAAGGTTGAAATCCTGGGCGGCCAGCGCCGCCGTGCCCGCCTCAATGAGGCGTACGGGCCGCACAAACGCCCGGTACAGCTGCCAGGTAAGCACCCCGCTGGCCACGATAGTCAGCTCGCAAGCGATGAACAGGGCCGGGCTGCTCGTGCGCACCTGCGCCGCCAGCGCAAAAAGCACGGCATACAGCGGCAGCAAAAACAGCAGGAGCCGGGTGCGGAAGGTCATTTAGTCGCTGTACGGGATGCCGAATTTATCGAGGCGGCGGTAGAGCGCGCCCCGGCTCAAGCCCAGCGCCCGCGCCACCTGGCTAAGGTTGCCCTGAAAGTGGGCCACGCTCTGGCGTATCATCTGCTCTTCCAGAGCCTCCAGGGTCATGGAGCCGGGAGCGGGCAGCTCGCCGGGCGCGGCGGGGCGGGCGGCAGCCGGGCCGGGGGCCTGGAAGTCGGCGGGCGTCAGCTCGTCATGGGGGGTGGTGAGCACGGCGCGCTCCACCAGGTTTTTCAGCTCGCGGATGTTGCCGGGCAATGCCTGCTCTTGCAGCCAGTGGGCGGCGGCCGGGCCCAGGCGCAGGCCGGGGCGGCGGTAGGTGGCTTGCAGCTGGGCCACGAAGTGGCGGGCCAGCAGGGGCACGTCGGCCGGGCGCTCGCGCAGGGCGGGCAGCCGCAGGGTGATGAGGTTGAGGCGGTAAAACAGGTCTTCGCGGAAGCGGCCCTGGGCCACCATGTCGGCCAGGTTCTTATTGGTGGCGGCCACCACGCGCAGGTCGAGGCGGCGGGGCTTGCTGTCGCCGAGCACCTCGTAGGTGCGGTCTTGCAGCACGCGCAGCAGCTTTACCTGGCTGGCCAGCTCCAGCTCCCCTATCTCGTCGAGGAAGATGGTGCCGCCATTCGCCAGCTCGAAGCGGCCCACGCGGTCGGCGCGGGCATCGGTGAAGGCCCCGCGCCGATGCCCAAACATCTCGCTCTCAAACAAGCTGGATGAAATGCCGCCCAGGTTCACCTTCACGAAGGGCTGGCCGCGCCGGGCGCTGTTCTGGTGCAGGGCCTCGGCAATCAGCTCCTTGCCGGTGCCGCTTTCGCCCTCTATCAGCACCGAGGCATCGGTGGCGGCCACCTGGCCCACCTGGCGCAGCACGGCCAGCAGGCGCGGGTCTTCGCCCACGATAGTGGCCAGGGCAAACTGCTTGTCGAGCGCCCGGCGGCCGGTGGGGGCCGCCTCCGCGCTGGCCGGCGCGTGCAGCTGCAAAGTGGTGGCGATGGTCTGGAGCAGGGCCTCATTTTGCCAGGGCTTGCTCACAAACTCGGCCGCGCCAGCCTTCATCCCGGCCACGGCCAGCGCGATGCTGCCCCAGCCGGTGAGCAGAATGACGGGCACCGCCGGCACCACTGCCTTCAGCTGGGCCAGCAGGGCCAGCCCGTCGGCCCCGGTGGTGGCGGCCGAGAAGTTCATGTCGAGCAAAATGAGCCGGGGCGCGGCCTCCCGCACGGCGGCCAGGGCCTCGGCCGGGCCGGGCGCGGTGCGGGCGGGGTAGCCGGCCTGCTTAAGCAGCAGCCGCAGCGAGGTGCGCACCGCCAAGTCGTCATCGACAACGAGAATCATGCGAAGGAAAATTAAGGGCGACTGGCGCGAACGGCCGCCGTGCCCCGTTTGGGTAGCCTAGTAAAACACTAAAAGAACGTCATGCTGAGCTTGCCGAAGCATCTCGCCCGCCTCGTTGGATGAAGCGGGCGAGATGCTTCGGCAAGCTCAGCATGACGTTCTTTTTTAAATTATTGTCTTGCTCGGCGGGCTAGCGGCCGCTGACGCTGCTGCCGCCGGTCACGTTTTTGGTGAGCTCGGGCGAGCCGTAGTAGCGGACGCTGGAGCCGCCGCTGGCCTCGGCCAACAGCACTTCGCGCACGGCCAGCTTGACCACGCTGCCGCTGCTGGCGTCGATTTGGCTGCGGTTGGTTTGGAGCTTGTCGCCGTTGAAGACCGAGCCGGCCGTAGCGTTCAGGTCGAAGCGCGGGGCCTGGCCGCTGATGTCGACCACGCTGCCGCCGTTCTGGCGCACGATGAGCACGCTCACGTTGATATCGGCCCGCAGGGCGGCGCCCGACGAGAGGCTAACCTGAAAATCGGGGGCGGCGTAGGGGCCGCTGGCCGTGACGGCTGCGCCGCTGGTGGCCGACAAAGCCGTGAGCTGGTCGGCCGTGACGGCAACGCGCAGCTTGCGCTGCTGGCGGTCCTTCTTGGAGTTGCCGGCGCGCTCGTCGGGGTTGTCGTAGTGCACGTTGAGCACGCCATCGACCACTTTGGTGAGGATGTGCTCGCGCTGGTCCAGGGTGGTGGCGCTCACCTCCACCTGCTGCGGGTGGCCGCCGGTGAGCACCAGCTCGATGCCGGTGCCTACGTTGATGGCGCGAAATTTTTCGAGGGGCCGCACCTGGGGAGTGTTGGCGGCGGTGGTTTCGGTTTGGGCCAGAGCAGGGGCCAGGGCCAGCAGCCACAGCAGGGCAGGCAGCAAGTAGGTTTTCATCAACATCAGGAAATAAGCGACACGCAAGGGCGGTGCCCGGTGCAAAGAAATGGCGGATTACCGCTAGTGCCCGCTAAACGCGCCGCAGCCGTTCGGGTTGGGGAGCCACAACGCCCCCGATGGCGCGGGGCGCTGCCCCCTGTCTAGTATTAGCGTGCTTCTGGCCCGCAGTCGTGGAACAAGTCGTGCGGGTGTCGTTCGGCGGTGCGGGCCAGAGGCCCGCTAGTACTAGATACGGGGCAGCGCCCCGCGCCATCGACGTTTGGCCTGGGCTAGCGACCGCTCACGCTGCCGCCGCTGCTGGTGCGCTTGGTGAGCTGGGGCGAGCCCTTGTAGCTGATGCTGCCGCCGCTGCTGGCCTGGGCCACGAGGTCGTCCTTCACGGCGAGGCGCACCGAGCTACCGCTGCTGGCTTCGGCGCGGCAGTGTTCGGTTTGGAGGTCGGCGGCGTCGAGGCTGGCGCCGCTGCTGCTTTGCACGTCGAGGGTGGTGGCGCGGCCGCTGAGGTCGGCGGTGCTGCCGCTGCTCTGGCGCACGGTGAGGGTAGTGGTGGCCAGGCCGGCCTTTACGGTGGCGCCCGACGATACATCGAGCCGGAAATCGGCGGCGTCGAAGTCGCCCGAGGTGCGCACCGACGAGCCGCTGCCCGCCGTCAGGGCCGTGAGCTCGTCGGCCGTTACGGCCACGCGCAGGCGCTTGTTGGTGCGGTCGTTGCGCTGGTTGCGGCCCTCGGGGTTTTTGTAGCGCAGCGTGAGCACGCCGTCCTGCACGGTGGTTTCGATGCGGTCGCGGTACTCGTCGGTGGTGGCGCTCACCTCCACGCGCTGGCTGCGGCCGGCGGTCAGGTCCAGCTCGATGCCAGTGCCCACGCTGATGGCGCGGAAGGCGGGCACGGTGCGCGTCTGAGCGCTTTGGGCGAAGCCGGGCGCGAGGGTGGCCAGCGACAGCAGGGCAGGGAGGAGCAGGTTTTTCATGACTCAGAAAGTATGGCGGTGAATGACGGGGTGAGGAGGTTTTGGTGGGGGTACCGGGCGGGGCAGGCGTTCGTTACAGGGGCTCAAAAAAATAACTGGCAGCGGCAAGGGGCTATTCAGGTTCTGGTTGATGGCGCGGGGCTCTGCCCCGTGTCTACTATTCGCCGGCCTCTGGCCGGCAGTCGTTGCACGAGTCGTGCGGCTATCGTTCAAGCGTTGCGGGCCAGAGGCCCGCGAATAGTCGGCACGGGGCAGAGCCCCGCGCCATCGGCCGCCTTAGCTGTAATAAACGCTAGGCAACTGGCTGCCCAGGCAGATGCGGCAAAGGTGCCAGCCGTTGCCGCCGGGGCCAAGAATATTATCCCAACGCCCTGTTTGCGGGTGGTAACGCCGCGGACCGGGCCATTATCCCGGCCGGGCCGCTGCCCTTCCTAGGCCTGGGGCAAAGGGTTTCGGACGAAGGGCAGCTTTCCCAAACGTGGGAGGGCACCCAGCGGGTGAAAGATGGCACTTCCACCGTCGGAAGTGCCATCTTTCGCCCGAAACCCGGCCTGGCCGACGGTGGCGACCCTCCCCTACTCCTCGCGCAGGGCCACGGCGGGCCGGATGCCCGCCGCCAGCCGGCTGGGGTACAGGGCGCACACTGCCGCCAGCAGGTATAGCCCCGCCGCCGCCAGGCTCATGGCCGTGAGGTACACGCTGGCGCTCAGCTCGAAGGCCCCCAGCAGCGGAAACTGCACCGCCACCAGCAGCCCCAGCCCCAGCCCGAAGGTGGTCAGCACCAGGGTTTCGCCCACTATCTGCTTGCTGATGGCCCCGGCCGTGGCCCCCAGCGCCCGGCGCACGCCCAGCTCGGCCCGGCGCTGGCTGATGTTGAGCCACAGCACCCCAAAGAGGCCCAGGGCCACGTTGAGGAGCAGGAAAATACTCATCAGCCCCAGCAGCACGGGCCTGGTGAGCAGCTGCTTGACCTGGCTGGCGTGCATCTCGGGCAGGGGGCGCACCGTGGCCGACCAGGTGGGGCCGATGCGCCGGATTTCGTCGGTGAGGCGCTTTTCGAGGGCGGCCCCGCTGCCGGGCTGCACGCGCAGCAGCAGGGCATCGGGCAGGAAGGCGGTGTCGGCCGCGAAGACGGGCTGCATCAGGGCGGGCGTGGGCGTTTGCAGCTCGCCGTCGGTGCGGTAGGCCTGCACGATGCCCACCACGCGCCACTGCTTTTTATCGAAGGTGAGGAACTGGCCCAGGGCCGGCTGGCCGCCGGGGAAGAACACCTCCCGCAGCTGCTCGTCGATGACGATGGGGCCGTGGGCACCGGGCGTGGCGTCGCGGGGGTCGAACCAGCGGCCGGCCGTGAGCTGGAAGTCCAGCACGTCGCGCAGCTCGGGGCCGATGTTATAGACGTTGACATCCTCGATGGTGCGCACCACCTTGCCCTGGGCATTGGTTTGGTCTACCGACATCTTGCTGTCGTTGAAAGAAAACGGGGTGTTGGACGCTGACACGGCCACGCCCTGCACCCCGGGCAGGGCGCGCAGGCGGCCCAGCACCTGCTGCAAGGTGCCGAAGCGCTGGGCCCGCGGCTGAGACCCAAACGCTAGGTTGACCTGCCACGCGTTGGCGTAGCCAAAGCCCAGCGGCTGGCGGTAGTTGGCCCAGAGGTTGGCCCCGATGCTGCCCACGGCAAACAGCACCACGAAGGCCAGCAAAATCTCCACAATGAGCAGGGCATTGGCCCGGCGGCGGTTCCACATCAGGGTAAACAGGTGGCGTAGCATAGTCAGTTATCAGTTAGCAGTTATCAATGGGGTGGGTGCTAGCTACCCAGCTCGCCCTTGAGGGCTTTGATGGCGGGCAGCTTCGACATTTTATAGGCTGGGTAGGCCCCCGAGAGCAGCCCGAACACCAGGGCCAGCCCCAGGCCCAGCCCAAACACGCGCCCGCTCAGGGCCAGGTGGGCATAGGGGATAAAGTGGCTGCCATTGAGCAGGTGCAGCACGCCCGCCGCCAGGGCCAGCCCCAGCAGCCCGCCCACCAGGGTCAGCAGCAGGTTCTCGACCAGGAACTGGCCGGCTAGCCGCCCGGCCGTGGCCCCAAAGGCCTTGCGCACCCCAATCTCGGCGCTGCGCTCCAGGGTGCGGCTCACGTTGATGTTGACTAGGTTGAGGGCGGGCAGCAGCATAAAGAGCAGCCCCAGCCCCAGCCAGCGCCGCCAAAAGCGGGCGGCATCGCCATCGGCCCCGGCGTCGTTATTGTGGTCGGCCGTGTAGTGAGCCAGCAGGGTGCGGGCGTAGGAGCGAATCTCCTTGTACTCCTTCTCGGGCATCGGCAGGCGGGCCAGCACCTGCTGGTACTCGGCCTGGATGGCCGGCACATCGGCGGCGGTGCGGGCCAGCACAATGGCCTGGTACTCGCCCAGGTAGTCTTGGCGGTGCAGGTCGTCGGCGGTGGTGGTCACGGGCAGCCAGCACTCGGCGTAGGTCAGCTCGCGGGCGGTGGGCACGTCGGCCACCACGCCCAGCACCCGGTAGGGCTGGCCGTTGAGCTGCACGGCCTGGCCCACGGCGGCGGCCTCTGAGCCAAAGCAGCGCCGGGCCACGCTGGCGTTGAGCACCGTTACGTGGGCCGCGTCGCGCACCTCGGCGGCATTGTAGGGCCGCCCGGCCACAAAGTCGAAGTCGAGCACCTGCCACAGGGCGGCGTCGGTGTAGCGGCGGTCGGCCTTCACCACCTGCTGGCCCACGTACAGGGCCGTATTGATGGGAAATGCCTCGCTCAGGGCCACCCGCTGGGGCGTGCGCAACGTGCCCACGTGGCGCTGCAAGAAGTCGTAGCCCAGGGCCGAGCTGCTCTGCACCCCCGGCCCCTTCAGTATCATGCGGTTGACAAACAGCAGCCGGTCGGTGTGCAGCTCGGGTGCCCGCGCCCCCACCGCGTGGTCAAACAGGGCGTACACCACCACCAGCATCATCAGGGTGAAGCTGATGCCAAACAGGCTGATGCCCGTGAAGAACTTGCGCCGCTGCCAGCCGCGCCAGGCTATTTTGAGATAAGAAAGAAGCATACGTGGGAAGAGCTGGGGGTAAGAAGCGGGGGCCGGCGGAGCTGGCCCGCCCGGCAGGGGCCTGGGGCCCGGCTACAATCAAATTTATTTTTACTTGATTGTATCCAAGCGAGGGGGTAAGGCCCGGCGACAATCAATCAAAAAATAAATTGATTGTATCCTAGGCGAGGGGGCGGCTAGGCCACCTGGCGGCCGTCGAAGAAGCGAATGAGGCGCTGGGTCTTGAGGGCCTGCTGCTCGTCGTGGGTGACCATGACCAGGGTGGTGCCCTGCTCGCGGTTGAGGCCCAGCAGCAGCTCCATTATCTCCTCCCCCATCACCGAGTCGAGGTTGCCGGTGGGCTCGTCGGCCAGGATGATTTCGGGGGCCCCGGCCAGGGCGCGGGCAATGGCCACCCGCTGCCGCTGCCCGCCCGAGAGCTGGGCCGGGAAGTGCCGGGTGCGGGCATTGAGGCCCACCTGGTCGAGGGCGGCCAGGGCGCGCTGGCGGCGCTCGGCACTCCCGATGCCGGGGCGGTAGAGCAGGGGCATCTCCACGTTATCGACCACCGAGAGGTCGTTGATGAGGTGGTAGCTCTGGAAGACGAAGCCGATTTTGTGGTTGCGCAGCCCGGCCAGCTCCTTATCGGAGTAGGAGGTGACGGGCCGGCCGTCTATCTCAATAACGCCGCTGCTGGGCTCGTCCAGCAGCCCCATGAGGCTGAGCAGGGTAGACTTGCCGCAGCCGCTGGGCCCCATCACCGACACAAACTCGCCCCGGTTGATGGTGAGGTTGACCTGGCTCAGGGCCACGGTTTCGATGGTGCGGGTCTGGTACACCTTCTCGATGTTGGCCAGGCGGATGACGGGGGCGGAAGTGGGAGTTTGCATGGAAATGCGGGTTGTTTTGGAGAATAAGATGGCCGCCGATGGCGCGGGGCTCTGCCCCGTGCCGACTAGTTGCGGGCCTCTGGCCCGCCCGGGGAGGGCGACCCGTTCAACTGTTGCAGGCCAGAGGCCGGCGAATAGTCGGCACGGGGCAGAGCCCCGCGCCATCGGCGGGGCGCTACTCAGCCGCCAGGGCTTGCTGGGTTTTGAAATCAAATAACGTGAGGCCGCGCAGGCGGTAGTAAGCCACCCAGCCGGCGCGCAGGGCCAGGATGTAGTTGCGCCGGGCCAGGTCCTTGGCGGCCGAAGCCAGGGTGAGGTCGGTGAGGGAGAGGCGGCCGGCCTCGTAGGTGGCGCGGGTGATGGCGTAGCGGCGCTGGGCCAGGGTGTCGGCGCGGGCGGCCAGGCGCACCTGCCCGGCCAGGGCGGGCACCTGGGCGGCCTGGGTAAGCACGGTTTGCTCGAAGCTGCGCTGGTCCTGGCTCACGGCGGCGGTGGTCTGGTCGCGCAGCAGCTCGGCGGTGCGCACGGTGCTGCGGCGCAGGCCCCAGTCCACGAGCGGCAGGGCAAAGCTGAGGGCCACCTGCTGCTGGTTTTGGAGGGCGAGGTAGCTGTCGCGCAGGCCGGTGGCCTGGTTCACGTACCCCAGGTTGGCGGTGAGCGTAGCCAGGAAGCCGGTGGTGCCCCGGGCCTGGGCCACGGCGCGGCTGGCTTGCAGCTGCCGCCGGGCAAAGGCCAGCGTGGCCGCCCGGTGCTGCTGGGCCTGGGCCAGGGCTTCGGTGGGCACCACGGCCAAAGTGGGCGCAGCGGCGGGCACGGCCAGCGGCGGGGCCTGGCTTGCCTCGGGGGTAGCCTCGGCGGGCAGGGTGCAGTAGGTGCGCAGGCCCACGGTAGCGTTTTCGGCGTCGAGGCGGGCCTGGGCCTGGGCTTGCTGGGCATCAAGCAGGTTAAGTTCTAGCTGGAGCAGGTCGCTTTGGGAGAGGCGGCCGAGGGCGTACCGCTCGCGGCCCACGCGCAGCAGCTCGGCGGTGGCCTGGGCATTCTGGCCGGCCACGGTGGCATTGACCTGCTGCAAGAGCACGTCGAAGAACAGCTCCGTGACGCGCTGAGCAATGGCCTCGCGGTCTTCGAGGTACTGGCGCTGGCTTTCCTGGTAGAGCAGCGGGGCCACGCGGCGGTCCCACTTGAGGGCGTTGAAGTAGCCCAGCGGCTGGGTGAGGCCCAGGGTGAAGGGCTGGGTGTTGTAGCGCTGCTGGGTGCGGATGAAGTCATCGAAGCGCTGCACCTGCGAGCCCACCACGATTTGGCCGCCGGTGAGGCCGATGTTCTGGCTCAGGTTGAGGGCCAGCAGGGAGTTATTATAGCGCACGCTCTGAAACTCGGTAGTGCCATCGGGCTGCACCACGGGAATGATGGCGCGGTTGAAGTTGGGCACCGTGCCCGCCAAGCCCAGCTGCGGGCGGTAGCTGGCCTGGTAGGCCCGATAGGCCCAGTAGCCGCCCTCGCGGGCGGCGCGGGCCTGCTGGCCCGCCGCCGAGGTAGCCAGCGTGTGCTGGATGAGACCGGGCAGGGTGAGCGCCGGCGCCTGGGCGCGGGCCGCCCGGCCCGGCCCCAGCCCGAGGCCCGCCAGCAGGAGTAGGTGATAAAAAGCTTTCATACCGAATACGTTGGAGAGAAAAGGCTGCCCCTACTGCGCCGCGCCCGCCGGGGCCAGGGCTTGCCGCAGCTGCTCGCCCAGCTCGGTGACCCGGTCCTGGCTGATGTTGTCGTTGACGAGCACCACCACGGCCGCATCCTGGCCGGGGTAGAGGGCCACCCAGGTGTGGTAGCCGGGGAAGCGCCCGCTGTGGTAGATGCGCGCCTGGCCGGCGGCATTGGTATCGAGGCGCCAGGCCAGGCCCACGGCGTAGCCGGCGGGCAGGGTGGTGGTGGGCTGGTGAGCCAGCCGCACGGCGGGGTCGCGCGCGGCGAGGTTGGCGGCGGCGTAGCGCAGCAGGTCGGCGGGCGTGGAGGAGAGGGTGGTGCCGCCCCAGTAGCCGGTGTAGTTGGGGTGGGCCTGGCCGTGCTGGGGGGTTTCGTAGCCGGTGGCGTAGCGGGCCTGCTCGGCGGCCGTGAGCACGCGCTTGGTGTCGTGCATGCCGTAGTGGCGCTGCACGTAGCGCGTCACGAGCTGCTCGTAGGGCTGCTGGTACACGCGCTCGAGCAGCAGTTGGAGCAGCAGCGGGCCGAGGTTGTTGTAGCGGTAGGTGGTGCCGGGCTGCGTCGTGAGCGGCATCTGGTGCAGGTCAGCCAGCAGGCTATCGGCCGAGTAGCGGTTGTAGTAAGCGATGCGCGGGGCCAGCGGCAGGGCGCGCAGGCTGTCGCCCAGAGCCTTGGGGTAGACGTGCGATGTGCCCGGCAGGCCCGAGGTGTGGTTGGCCAAATCGACGAGCTGCACGGGGCGGCCGTTCAGCTCCAGGTTGGGGTACTGGCCGGGCAGGTATCGGCGGATGTCGTCGGTGAGCTGCACCTTCTTATCGAGCACGGCCTGGGCCAGCAGGGTGCCCACGAAGGTTTTGGCCACCGAGCCCATGTTGTAGTAGGTGGTGGCGGTGGGCCGGCGGCCGGTCCCCTTTTCCACCTCCCCGTAGTTGTAGAAGTACCGCTTGCCGCCCTGGTACAAGGCGATGGACAAGCCCACGGCGGCCGGCTGCTGCATATACAGGCCAGCGGCCTGGTGCACGGCGGCATCCAGGGGCGTGCGCAGGCGGTTGTCGGTGCCGGCTTGCGCCTGGGCAGCCGGGCCGGCTGCAAGAATGAAGGCCAGGGCGAGCGCGGTAGTCAGCAGGGAGGAGAACATGGCAGGTGAGGGAGAAGAGTTGGGTAATCAGCTTGGCCCCGATGGCGCGGGGCTCGGCCCCGTGTCTACTACTAGCGGGCCTCTGGCCCGCCCGGGGAGGGCGTTCAACGACCGCCAACGACTGCCGGCCAGAGGCCGGCGAATAGTCGGCACGGGGCAGAGCCCCGCGCCATCAAGGGCCAGCGGGAGAAGCGGGCGCGGGGGCTGTTTTAGGGGCCGACGGTCAGTTCGGGTGTATCGGCGTAGGCTTTGGTGTCGGAGGCAATCAGCTCCTCCCCTAGCCGCAGGCCGCTGATTATCTGCACGTAGTCGGTATTGCTGTCGCCGAAGCGCACCACCCGGCGCACGGCCCGGCCCCCGGCCAGCACAAACACCGGCTGCTCCTGCCCGCCCTGGTAAAAGGGGCCATTTTTGACCCGCAGCACACCCCGGTGGGCCCGGGTTATCACAAATACATCGGCCCGCAGGTTGGCGCGCAGGGCGGGGTGGTGGTCATTAGCGAGGGTGGCGTAGAAGGTGACCACGCCCTTGTCCACGGCCGGGCTGATGCTGGCCACCGTGCCGCGCAGGTCGGTGCCGGGGCCGAGGCGCACGCGCACGGCATCGCCGGGGTGCAGCTGGTCGGCGTAGGCGTCGCTGAGGGTGGCGCGCACCCGAAAGCGGCTGAGGTCGGCCACCCGGGCCAGGGCATCGCCGGCCTGCACGGTGCTGCCCAGGTTGTCATTTACCCAGGTGAGCACGCCGGCCTGCTGGCTGCTGATGTCGGCCTGGCGCAGCTTCTGGGCCTGCTCCGCGATGCTGCGCTGCTGCATCGACACGGTGTAGCCCAGCTCGCGGCGGTCGGCCTGGCTGGCCTGACGCTGGTTGGCGAGCTGCTGGCGCAGGCGGGTAGCTTCGAGGCGGGCGGTGCGCAGGCCCAGCTCGGCCTGGCGCACCGCCTCGGCGGTGCCGCCCCCGATGGTGAGCAGTCGCTGCTCGTCGCGCAGGGTTGATTGCAGGCTGCTCACCTTCAGGTCCTGGGCCTGCTGCTGGGCTTGCAGGTCGGTAAGGCTGCGGGCCAGCGTGAGCTGGAGCTGGGTGTTCTTGTTCTGGTTGCGTAGCTGCTCGTCGTCGAGCTTGGCCAGGGTGGAGGCAGCCAGGTCTTTGTCCAGCTCCACGATGGTTTGGCCGGGCTGCACCCGCGCGCCCACCGCCAGCGCCACCCGCCGCACGGTGCTCTGGATGGGGCTGGTAATGACAACCTCGCGGCCCGGAATAATGGTGCCGCTGGCGGTAAGGGTGGCGTCAACGTCGCCGGTTTCGACGGGGGCCGTGAGCAGGTCGATGCGCCGCAGGCTGGGTTGCAGCACGGCCCGCAGGCCGAAGCCGGCTGCCAGCAGGGCGGCCAGGGCGCCCAGGCCCAGCAGCCAGGTACGAAGCTGGCGGCGGCGGTGCGTAGTGGTGGAGATGGCTCTGTCCATTGGTGGGCAGGTGGGGAGGTGGTTCCCCTTACCTAAGCCAAGGCCCGTGCCATTTTATCAATTTACTTACCCTCAGTATCTTACGCGCAAAGACCAACAACCATCCCTCGCAAAAACTGTCCATTGCCGGACAGCCTGCCCGGTACCGGACACCGGGGGCGGGTATTTCTACCTAGCATCTTTATGCTATTGCGCGGTAGTGGCGAGCACCCCGACCTTTGCTCCACAAATCCTGCTCTTTCTAAGCTAAGTACAAACTTGCCTCTTCTTACCGGCTGCCACCCAGGTGGCAGCTCCCGGCTGCGCTCAAGCCAAGGTGCCCCTTCCAGGCCGCTGCCGCTGGCAGTTGGCTAGCCCCGGTGGCTACCGGGGCCGCCCTATTCTTCACGCTTCACTGCCTTCCTTCTGCGGCGCACTGCCCTGGAAGGGGGGCATTGTTGCTTCCCCGGCCGCCGCAATGCCGCGCCGGCCCAGCACCCGCCCCGCCGTGCGCCAGAGAATGCGCAGGTCGAGCCCCAGGCTCTGGTGGGCCACGTACCACTGGTCGTAGGCAAATTTTTCTTCCCAGCTGATGGCGTTGCGGCCGTTTACCTGCGCCCAGCCGGTGAGGCCGGGGCGTACGAGGTGGCGGCGGGCCTGCGCGGGCGAATACAGCGGTAGGTATTGCGGCAGCAGCGGGCGCGGCCCCACCAGGCTCATATCGCCGCGCACGATGTTCCAGAGCTGGGGCAACTCATCGAGCGAGGTGGCGCGCAGCCAGCGCCCGATGGCGGGCAGGCGCTGAGCATCGGGCAGCAGCAGCCCGGTGGCCGGGTCGCGGGCCGAGGTCATGGTCTGGAGCTTATAGAGCCGGAACAGTTCGCCCCCCAGCCCCGGCCGCGCCTGCCGGAATAGCCAGGGGCCGCCATTCTGCCAGGCAGCCAGGGCCGCACCCAGCAGCAGCAGCGGCGCGGTGAGCACCGCCAGCGGCAGGGCCACGGCCAGGTCGAGCAGGCGCTTGCCAGGGTACATTTTTTGAGTTATGAGTTAGAAGTTCTGAATTATGAGTTGGGCTGGGGCGCGGCAACCAATGAGGGGCAGGCGCGGTCAGCCTTTTCTTTGTGCGAAGTAAGGAGCAGGTGAATTGAAAGCACTGGCTAGCCCGCGTCAATTCATAACTCATAACTCATAACTCATAACTCCCCCTTGCTCACCTTCCCCAACGCCAAGCTCAACCTGGGCCTTTACGTCACGGCCAAGCGCCCCGACGGCTACCACGCGCTGGAAACCGTGTTTCTGCCCCTGCCCTGGGCCGACGTGCTGGAGGTGCTGCCCGCCCCCGAGGGCCAGGCGGCCCCCAGCCTCACCCTCACCGGCCGCCTCATTCCCGGCGACGTAGCCACCAACCTGTGCCTCAAGGCCTACGCGCTATTGAAGGCAGACTTCCCGGCGCTGCCGGCGGCGCAGCTGCACCTGCACAAAATCGTGCCTATCGGCGCGGGCCTGGGCGGCGGCTCGGCCGATGCAGCGTTTGCCCTGCGGGCCCTGAGCGAGGTATTCGGCCTGGGCTTGTCCATTGAGCAGCTCGAAGGCTACGCCCGCCGCCTGGGGGCCGACTGCGCGTTCTTCATTCAAAATACCCCCCGGCTGGCCCTGGAGAAAGGCGACGTTTTTGAGCCGATAGCGCTGGATTTGCGCGGCACGGCCTGCGTGGTGGTGTACCCGGGGCTGCACATCAGCACGGCGCAGGCGTTTGCGGGCATCGTGCCGCAGGCCCCGGCCCACCCGCTGCGGGCCGCGCTGGCCCAGCCGATGGCGAGCTGGCGCGACACGGTGCTTAATGACTTTGAAGCCGCGCTGGCCCCGGCGCACCCGGTGCTGGCCCATATCAAGCAGCAGCTTTACGACGCGGGCGCTACCTACGCCAGCCTCTCGGGCTCGGGCTCGGCGGTGTACGGGCTGTTTCCCGGCGCGGCGGAGGCCCCGGCGCTGCCGTGGCCCAGCGAGTACCTGGTATGGCGGGGGGTGTTGTAGTAGCGCGGGCTTTGTAGTCCGCGCTCGGTACGCTCGAATGCGGACTACAAAGCCCGCGCTACTCTGTATTTACGCTAAATTTTTCTTAACTCAAACCACCACCTCGGCGGCGGCTGTGCGGCGGGCGCGGCGCTGGTTCCACTGGTCGAGCACGGGGTGTACGAGTACGCTGGCCAGGATGAGGATAGTGCCCAGGTAAAAGCCGCCCGACATCTTTTCCTGCCCGAAGCCGGGCACCCGCAGCACAAACATAATCTGCGCCAGCACGATGCCATAGACGGGCTCCAGGTTGATGGTCAGGTTGACTACGAAGGCTGAGATGCGCTTCATCAGCTCTACCGACGAGGAGAAGGCGTACACCGTGCACACGCCCGCCAGCAGCAGCAGCCACAGCCAGTCGAGGCCGTGCCAGGCCAGCCGCAAGCCCTGTCCCTGCGTGAAGTACGTGCTATAAATGGGGAAGAACAGCACAATGCTCAGGCAGGCGCCCAGCATCTCGTAAAACGTGAGCCGCACCGGCGCATGGCGCTTCACCAGCTGCGAATTGAGCACGCTAAACAGCGCCGAGAGCCCCGCCGAGGCCACCGCCACCAGCAGCCCGGTGAGCTGCGTGAACTCGGCCTGCGAAATGAGGTAGAGCCCCACCATTGCCAGCAGGCCCAGGCCCACCTCGTAGGGCCGCACGCGCCGCCACAGCAGCAGCGGCTCCAGCAGGGAGGTCCACAGGGCCAGCGTGGCCAGCCCCGCCAGGCACACGCTCACCGACGATAGCCGGGCTGCCAGGAAGAAGGTAATCCAGTGCGCCGCCACCAGCGCGCCCACGCCCAGCAGCTTCAGGGCCTCGGCCGGGGCCACGCGCCAGCCGGTGCTGCGCACCAGCAGCAACCCAGCCAAGCCGGTGCTGGCCAGCAGCGTGCGCCAGAACACCAGCTCCACCGGCGGCACCGTCAGCAGCTTGCCCAGGATGGCGGTGAAGCCCCACAGCAGGACGATAAAATGCAGTTTGAGGTAGTCTTTCAACATTGATTTAGTTGGTAAATGAGTGAGCTGGTGAGTGAATGGAGGTAGTCTGACTTACTCATTCACTAGCCCACTCATTCACCGATTCACTATTATTTGGGCACTACCCGGTATAGGAATAGACCAATTACTGAGAACACGATACCCGGCACCCAGGCCGCCAGCATGGGCGGCACCGAGCCCACGGAGGCCAGGTTGCGCGAGAGCATCACGAAGATGATGAAAATGAAGGCCAGCACGAAGCCCAGCGCAATCTGCCCGCCCACGCCGGCGCGGCTCTTGCGGGCACTCAGCACTACCCCGATGAGGGTGAGGATAATGGTGTCGAAGGGGTAGGCGTAGCGCTCGTACTTCACGCTCAGGTACTGGGCCGTGTCGTTGGCTCCGCGCAGTATCTTATTTGTGATGAGGTCGTTGAGCTCGGGCGAAGTCAGGGTTTCGGCCAGGCGGTAGGTACTGGCAAAGTCTTTGGGGAAAAGATTGAGTGTCGTGTCGCGGGCGGGCAGCAGTTGCAGGGTTTCGCCGGTGAGGCCGTGGAAGGTGCGCACCGTTTGGGGCGTCATTTTCCAGACCTGCTTCGTGGAATCCCAGGTGAGGGCATCGGCGGTAAGGCGGCGGCGCAGCACGGTGCTGTCGATGGTTTCGAGGGCAAAGCGGTAGCCCACGTTGTGGTCGGCGTCGTAGCTCTCGAGGTAGGCATAGGTGCGCGGCCCGATTTTGACGTGAATATTGCGCCCCTCGTATTTCCAGGGCTCCTGCACATGCAGGTTTTCAAACTTGACAATTTCCCGGGTGCCCTTCGGAATAATCCAGCTAATTAACCCAAACGTGAGCACCGCGATGATGCTGGCTCCCATCGCATAGGGCAGCAGCAGCCGCTCGAAGCTCATGCCGCTGGCTAGCATGGCCACCAGTTCGGTACGCGCCGCCAGCCGCGACGTCACAAACACCACCGCAATGAAGATGGTGATGGGCGCCAGCAGGTTGGAGAAGTACGGAAACAGGTACACGTAGTAGTTCGTGAAAACGTGCCAGAACGTGAGGTTGTGGTGCAGAAAGTCGTCGTTCTTCTCCGTGTAGTCAATCACGCATATCACCGACACCAGCATCAGCACCGTGAAGAAAAACGCGGTGAGAAACTTGCTGATGATGTATTTATCGAGAATCTTCATAGACCGCAGATTTAACGGATTTAACGGATTTCGCGGATACGCTTGGCTGCGCCAAGCTGGCTACGCGGGTGCTTTGGCGGGGGCGGCTACGCAGCTATGTGGGTAGGTGGCTAGGCTTGGAAGGTGGACTTGACGAAGCGGCGGTATTGGAGGGAGGTACTGCCGAAGTTTAGGAGTAGCCCTACGTGCAGGCGGTAGGCTTCGAGGTAGTTGATGATTTGGGCGAAGTGGCTGTCCGTAAGGTCGGCAGTTGCTTTTAATTCCAGGAGAATGGGCTTTTCGAGCGGCGGGCCTTCGACCATGAAATCGACGCGGCGGCTGCCAATCTGCTGCCCCCGGAAGTAGATGGGCGTTTCGACCTCGCGCTGGGCCGTCATACCCTCGCGCGCCAGCTCAATGGCCAGCGCTCGCTGGTAAATCACCTCCGGAAAGCCCGTGCCCAGGATGCTGTGTACCCGCATCGCGCAGCCCAGCGCCCGGTGTGTAAACGGCGTGTAGGCCGCCAGGTCTACCCCATAAGCAGCCCCCGGCTCCCCCACCTCATTAAGCACAAGCACCCCATTCCCACCATCCGCATTCACCCAGCCATCAAAAACCTCCAGCATACATTAAAATAAAAACCCACAACGATAGCCAGCCCGCGCAGCGGGCGTATCCACGAAATCCGTTAAATCTGCGGTCCGGGTTATAAGCGGCGCATTAGTTTTTCGACCATCATCGTTTTCCAGGGTCCGTAGGTACCGGCGATAATCTGCGCGCGCGCCTGCTTCACCAGCCAGAGGTAAAAAGTGAGGTTGTGCTGCGAGGCAATTTGCGCCCCCAAAATCTCCTTCGAGTGGATGAGGTGGCGCAGGTAAGCCTTGGAATAGAACGTGCTCACATGCCCGCCCAGCTCTTCGTCGATGGGTGAAAAATCATCGGCCCATTTCTTACTGCCCACGTTGATGATACCCTGCGTGGTGAAAAGCATCCCGTTGCGGGCATTGCGGGTGGGCAGTACGCAGTCGAACATATCGACGCCCAACGCAATGTTTTCCAGAATATTGGCCGGCGTGCCCACGCCCATGAGGTAGCGCGGCTTATCCTTAGGCAAAATGTCGCAGACCAACTCGGTCATTTCGTACATCAGCTCGGCGGGCTCGCCCACGCTGAGGCCACCGATGGCGTTGCCGGCGCGGCCCTGCTCGGCAATAAACTCGGCCGACTGCACCCGCAAATCCTTGAACGTACTGCCCTGCACAATCGGGAAAAGCGTCTGCTCGTAGCCGTAGAGCGGCTCCGTGGTATCGAGGCGCTGGATGCAGCGCTTGAGCCAGCGGTGCGTCATATCGAGCGAGCGGCGGGCGTAATCGTACTCGCAGGGCCAGGGCGTGCATTCGTCAAAAGCCATGATGATATCGGCCCCGATGCGGCGCTGAATATCCATCACGCCCTCGGGCGAAAACAGGTGCCTGCTACCGTCGATGTGCGAGCGAAAGGTCACACCCTCCTCCTTAATCTTGCGGGTGCCGCTGAGCGAAAACACCTGGTAGCCGCCGCTATCGGTGAGAATGGGGCCGTCCCAGCCGTTGAATTTGTGCAGGCCGCCGGCGGCTTGCAGCACGTCGAGGCCCGGGCGCAGGTAGAGGTGGTAGGTATTGCCGAGGATAATCTGGGCCTGCACGTCGGCCTTGAGCTCGCGCTGGCCCACGGCCTTCACCGTGCCAGCCGTGCCAACGGGCATGAAAATGGGCGTTTCGATGGCGCCGTGCGCCGTGGTGAGGTGGCCGGCGCGGGCCTTGGTGCCGGGGTCGTGGGCTACTAAGTCAAACTTCATTCTGCCAAAATTACCGCCGGCGTACCTTTGCCGACTACTCCCGTGTCGTTGCCCCTGCTCCCCCACTTTCCGCCTGCCCTGCTTTTACTGCCTTTGCTGCTCGTGCAGGGGTGGTTTTGGGCCCGTTATTTCCGGCTCTTTACGCAGCGCCCCGTCGAGGCGGCCGCCGCCGAGCCCGGCCCCGATACCGAGCCCGTATCCATTATCCTCTGCGCGCATAATGAGCTGGATAACCTGCGCGAGCTGGTGCCCATCCTGCTGCGGCAAGAGTACCCCGCCGGCTTCGAGCTGGTGCTCATCGACGACCGCAGCCAGGACGATACCTACCTCTACGCCCAGCAGCTGAGCCAATACTATCCCGGTCGCTTCCGGCTCGTGACGGTGACAAATACGCCGGCTGGCTTTTCGCCCAAAAAATACGCCCTCACCCTCGGCATCAAGGCGGCGCGCTACGAGCGCCTGCTCTTCACCGACGCCGACTGCCGCCCTGTCACCTACGACTGGCTGCGCCTCATGCAGCGCGGCTTCGCCCAAAGTAACGGGGCCGACATCGTGCTCGGCTTCTCCGGCTACGTCGAAACGCCGGGCCTGCTCAACCAGCTCATTCGCTACGAAACGCTGCTCACCGCCGCCCAATACTTGGGGCTGGCCTGGGGCGGGCGGCCCTACATGGGCGTGGGCCGCAACCTGGCTTACACCAAGGCTACCTTCCACAGCACCAAGGGATTTGCCAGCCACATCCGGCGCCTGAGCGGTGATGACGACCTGTTTGTGCAGGACGCAGTAGCCGCCGGTGCCCGCGCCGCCGTAGTGGCCGACCTCGATGCCCAAACCGTGAGCCTGCCCGCCGAAAGCTGGGCCGCGTGGTGGCGCCAAAAGCGTCGGCACCTCTCGGCCGGGGGCCACTACCGCGCCGCCGACCGCCGCCGGCTGGCCCTGTTTATGGGCAGCAACGTGCTCTTTTACGCGCTGACACCCGCCATTTTGGCATTTGGACTGTACCGCGAAAACTTGGTATCTTTGGGAATAATCTGGTTGGCGCGAACATTGTTGGTTCTGCTGGCTTATATCCCTTTGGCGCGCCGCCTGCGCACCACGCTGCCGCCGCTGGCCCTGCCAGCGCTCGATTTTCTTTACTTTGCCCTTTACTGCGCTTGGGGAATCTCCCTGTTCCGCCGCCGCCCGCTCCAATGGAAGTAAATCCTGCCGACATCCAGAAACAGTTCTCGTCCAAGGCTAAGCATGACTTCAAGCTTATCCGCGCCGCCGTGGACCACGGCGACGAGAAGGCCTACGCCGAGCTGATGCACATCTACAAAAAGCCGGTGTTTCACGTCGTGCTCAAGATGGTGCGCAACCCCGACGATGCCGAGGACCTCACCATTGAAGCCTTCGCCAAGGCCTTCAAAAACCTGCACAAATTCAACCCCGAGTTTGCGTTCAGCACCTGGCTGTTCCGCATCGCCACCAACAACTGCATCGACTTTATTCGCAAGAATAAAATCAAGACGATGAGCATCGACTCGGCCGTGAAAATGGGCGACGGCGACGAGATTCAGCTCGAATTCCGCGACAACGACCTCAACCCGGCCGACACGACGATTAAAAACCAGAAAATCGAAATCATGCGCCACGTCGTGTCGCGCCTACCCGATAAATACCAGCGCCTCGTGAGCCTGCGCTACTTCGACGAGCTCAGCTACGAAGAAATCGCCACCGAGCTTAAAGCCCCCCTCGGCACCGTGAAAGCCCAGTTGCACCGCGCCCGCGAGCTGCTCTACGACATGGTGAAGGACAAGAAAGAGTTTATTTAATTTTGCCCTCGGCATGACAAAAAAGAACGTCATGCTGAGCCTGCCGAAACATATCGCTCACGCCGCTAGGGGTACCACCCCAACGATTCGAGCGAACTGGTTCGGCAAGCTCAGCATGACGTTCTGCTTTTCCAGCCGCTTACTTTCCCTGCCTCAATCGACTTTTGCATGTCGCTTCTTACCCAGTACTTCCCCCACCTCACCAAGCCCCAGCTAGCCCAGTTTGCCCGCCTCGAAACCGAGTTTAAGGCTTGGAACGCGCAGATAAACCTGGTGGCCCGCACCGACGCCGACAACTTGCTGGAGCGCCACATCCTGCACTCGTTGGGCATTGCCAAGGTCATCCAGTTTCCGGCGGGCAGCGCGGTGCTCGACGTGGGCACGGGCGGCGGCCTGCCCGGCCTGCCGCTGGCCATTATGTTTCCGGAGGTGAAGTTTCACCTTGTCGATAGCATTGGCAAGAAGATTCGCGCCGTGCAGTTCATGGCCGCCGACCTGGGCCTCACCAACGTCACGGCCGAGCAGACCCGCGCCGAGCAGGTGCACGCTAAATTCGACTTCGTGGTGAGCCGCGCCGTGGCCCGGCTAGCTACCTTCCACCCCTGGATAGCCCACCGCTACAAGGCCAAGCCCGCCAAAGGCGCCGGCCTCTACTACCTCAAAGGCGGCGACCTCACCGAGGAAATCGCCGAAAGCGGCCTCGTGGCGCGGGAAGTCAACTTGTCCGATTTCTACGAAGGCGAGTTTTTCGAAACGAAAAAAGTAGTGGTGGTGCCCGTATAACCATCATAATCCTCAAAACGCCCTTGTCCTTGTCGCGCATCCGTCCTGCTTTAGTAGCAGAGGGTTGCGCCGCAAGGACAATTGCATGTTGAAGCCTCTATGTAGCCTTCTTCTTACTTAGCAAATGCGCCTTCTTTTGGCAGCGGGATGAACAACTGCCTTAAGCGGTTGCGAACGGCTGTCGCAGGCTACGCAGTTCGTTGGGCTGCATTTCCACCTGACTCGGGAAAGTGTAAGTATCCAGGTGGTGGCGGTGTTCGGAGCCGGCCGATGAGAGACGCGCCAAATCGGAGCTAGTTGAGGAGATAACACAGCATGAAGCTGGTTTTAGATTAGCTGCACCTACTGCTGCCAGCCCCTTACTTCTTGGCCGGCAGGTTGCGGACCCGGCTCAGAGTCTCTTTCGTGATGCCTAGGTAGGAGGCGATAACGTGCTGCGGAAACCGCTGCAAAAACGCGGGGTAGGTCCGGGCCAGTTCGGCGTAGCGCTCTTCGGCCGAGAGGCTCAGGGCCGCGTTGACGCGGTGTTGCAAAGCAAAGGCATGGCGCTGGTCGAGGCGATGCATGGCTTCTCCCAGCGCGGGCATGGCGGCAAACTCGTATTTGTCGGCCTTGCTGACGGTGAGTAGTGTGGTGTCCTCCCAGGCATCGATGTAGTAGCGGGAGGGCGTGAGCATGGTGTAACTTTCCTGGTCGCCCGCCCACCAGTTTTCGAGCGAGAGCTGAAACATGTGCTCCACACCTTTGCCGTCCACGGTGTATTGCCGCATGGCCCCCGACACCACAAACCCCATGAGCTGGCACACGTCGCCCTGTTGCAGGAAATACTGCTTTTTGCGCAGTTTCTTCGGCACGAATACGCGTTTGATTACGTCGATTTCCGACTCAGTCAGCGGCGTTGAGGCCAGGGTGCGGATGTAGGCTAGTAGCGGGTCGTGCATGGAGTTGGAAAGGAATTGACAACCGAGCGGCGGGGCTTTTGGTAAGAGTAGCGCAAAAAACAGGTACCTGGAAGATACTCGAACTACCATGCCGGATTGGAGGTAGGCGGCCCGTTGAATAACTAAGTATAATATTGAATTTTAAGGTATTATAAATTTTGGTCTAGGTCCACCTCAAACAAGTGGTGCAGACCTTTCTTGCCTTTCAGCGGGGCGAGAAAGCGCTGACGGATGGCCAGGGCATCGCCCAGCTCGTCGGCCACGGCCTGGGAAACGAGCAGCGAGGTACCGAAGTCCTTGTTTGCCGCTTCGATGCGTGCGGCCACGTTCACGGTATCGCCAATAGTGGCTAGCTTGGGCTGGCCCCCGCCCCCGATGTGCCCCACCACCACCTCGCCCAAATGCACGCCGATGCGGATGCGGAAGCCGCTTCCGTACATGGTGCGCAGGTAGGGATTGAGGCGCTCCAGGGCCCGGAGCATGCCTTGGGCGGCGGCCACGGCATCGGCCGCCGCGGTGGCTTCCTGCTCCAGCCCAAATACGGCCATCAGGCCATCGCCGATGTAGTCGCTGATGTGGCCGTGGTGCGCCGCTACCACTTCACTCATGAGCTGGAAGTAGCGGTTGAGCACGTGGATAACGTCGTAGGCGGGCAGGGATTCGGCGAATACGGTGTACTGCTCGATGTCGGAAAAAAGCACGGCCAGCCGCTTTTCTTCCCCCATGCGCTGGTCGGGCTGCTCCAACTCGCGGCGGGTTAGGCGCACGTCCAGCTCGTCGAGCACGGGCCGGCGGAAGCGCACGGTGTCGTCGGTCACGCTGGTTTGGCAGGCCAGCCGCACCGCATCGGGCAGGTTTATCTGGGTGGCCAGGGCTTGCTCCAGGGCATTGCGTGGGGGCAGCGCGGCCAGCCCGTCGAGCACCACCACCCGGCAGGTAGAGCAGCGGGCCAGCCCCCCGCAGGCGTGCGCGTGCGGGATGCCGTGGCGCAGGTCGGCGGCCAGAATGGTTTCTCCGGGCCGCGTTTCTACGCGCTGATTATCGGGCAAGGCAAGGAACGACGGCATATGCTACGGATAAGGCTGCGACCAACAAGCAGGTCGCAAGGAGCAACAAATGTACCTACATTAATTTGGATTAAAGCGCAACCCTTAGACCCGAGAGTGCTGCGCCGGGGTGCGCCCCGGCTGATGATAAATGTCAACGGTTTTTGGTAGCATTTATCATCGTTGCTGGCGGCGGGAGGCCGCCAATTTTGCCTGGCAATTCGGGGATGGCAACACCGCCGCTCCCGCTGCGCCAGCAACCATGAGCAAGCCAGTAATCCGCACCTCGCGGGGCCAGCGGGCCGATATCGGGACCTATAAAATCCAACGCATCCTGGCCAATGAGCACGTAGCGGCCGTGGGGCCATTTGTGTTTCTGGACTATGCCGCCCCAGTGCGACACGCCCAGACCGCCGCCCCGCAGCAGGCCAACGGCACCGGGGCGCACCCGCACCGCGGCATTGCCACCCTCACCTACATCCTCAGCGGCGAGGCCCTGCACCGCGACAGCCAGGGCCACACGGCGCTGGTGCGCTCGGGCGGCGCGCAGTGGATGAATGCCGGCAACGGCATCGTGCACGACGAGGCCGTGAACCCCGACCCGACCACCGATACCCACCTCACGCACGGACTGCAATTCTGGATTAACCTGCCCGCCAGCCAGAAAGCCCGGCCGCCCGCCTACCGCTCGCTGCCAGCCGCCGAGCTGCCGGCCGTGGCCCTAGCCGGCGGGGCGAGCTGGCTGAAGGTCGTCGTGGGCGAGTGGGAGGGCCAGGCCTCGCCGGTGCCCACCTATTCGCCCCAGTTTCTGTACCACGTGCACCTGGCCGCCGGCCAGCGGCTGGCCCTGCCCACCACGGCCGGGCACGAGTACGCGGCCCTGGTGCTGCACCAGCCGGCCACCGTAGGCGGCACGACCTACCAGCAGGGCGAATTCCTGCTGTTTGACCCCGCCATTGATGCACCTCTCGACCTAGGCGCGCCGACGGATACGGTCACCGATATTCTGGTGTTTGGCGGTGCGCCGTACGCGGAGCCTATCGTAGCGCAGGGCCCCTTCGTGATGAACTCGCGCCAGGAAATCATGCAGGCCTACAACGACTTCCACCAGGGTCTGTACGGCACCATTGACTACAGCCAGGCGCCCGCGCAACTGGCCTAGGGCGTGCCTAATTAGCTGCGACCCATTGCCATGCTGGGCACCCGCGTGGTCCCGCTACTAGCCGCCCGGCCAGCGGCCGGCCGTTAGCCAATTAGCATTTTCACTCTCCTTTTTTCTTTCTTAATCAACACGTTGTCATGAGTATCAAAACCAAAAAAATATTGAGCTGGGTATTATCCGGGCTGCTTGCTTTCGGGTTCATCGGGGCCGGGGCCAGCAAGTTGGCGGGAGCCGCCGACCAGCTGCGCAACCTGCAAAGCTGGGGCTACCCCGAATGGCTGCGCTACCCCATCGGGTTGGGTGAAATTGCCTTGGGCATCGGGCTGCTGGTGCCGGCTACCCGCACGCTCACGCTCTACGCTGTGTTCGTGTGGGCCTTAGTCGCCGCCATTACCCACTTGCAAGCTGGCCAGGCGTCGGCACTGGGCGGGGCCGTGGCCTTCAGCGTACTGGCCGCGCTCAACCTGCTGGTGTGGAAGCCCGTGGCGCGCGCCCAGGCCTTAACGGCCTAAGCGGCAACTCCAGGTGTCGCTTCGCTTCCCGCGGCCGCCGGAATGCGACAATTTTACCTCAACACGCACAGAGATGAATCCTAAAAAAGTAGTGGTAGCTGGTGCTACCGGCGCATTAGGCAGCCAGATTGTGAAAGAGTTGCTGGCGCTGGGCGCCGACGTCACAGCTATGGTTCGGGCGACTAGCAACCGGAGCAAACTCGAAAAGCTGGGTGTCAAGCACTTTGTTATCGGCGACATGATGGACAATGCCTCCCTTAAACGGGCCCTCGCCCCTACCCAGGGCTACGACGCTATTGTGGCTAGTGCCGCCGGCTACACCAAACACACGAAACAGGACAGCCCAGAAACCGATACCGTTGGGTATAAAAACCTGGTTGATGCAGCCAAGGAAGCGGGCATTCCCCGGTTCGTGGTGATTTCGATTCTGGAAAGCGATAAAGCCGTAACCGTGCCGCACTTCTACAACAAGTACTTGATTGAGCAGTACTTGAAAGAGAAAAGACAGCCGTTTATTGCCCTGCGGGCCGGGGCATTCCTGGACCAAAGCCCGGACTTTATTCTGCCCAAGCTCCCCAAAGGGACGCTACCCGTCTTTTTTGACGACGTAGACTATGGCCTCATTTACACGGGTGACCTGGCGCGCTATGCCGCAATGGCCGCGGCCTCCTTGCCGGACTCAGAAGTGAACACGACGGTGGACGTGGGGTTGAGCACGCCGGTAAACAATACCAGCCTGGCAGCGGCATTTTCGAAAGTGCTCCACCAACCTATTACCCCCAAACCGCTCGCGCCCCCGTTCATCACCAAGCTGGTTATGTCAATCGCCTCCCTGTTTAGCCCAAACATGAAAGACATGTATGAAATGATAAAGTGGGTGAATACCGGGGTGTACGTGAGCAAGAACACCCAACGGCAAAAGCAGCTTTTCGGCGACCTGCCCACGATTGAGGAAGCGGTGAGCCGATACGCAAAGGCCAATAAGCTCATTGCGTAGCCTGGCGTATCGAATAACCGGTGGGCTAAGCAACTTACCGTTCACCTCTCCTGCCAAAAAGCCCGCATTGCCTAGCAGTGCGGGCTTTTTGGCAGGAGAGCTATCCTAGGTCGAAGGCGTACTGACGCCTAAGCAGTACGCCAGATACAAAGCAGAGGCGCGGGGAGCAAGCTGCCGGACCTGCTAGACCCAGCCAGCAAGAAGAAGAGCAAGGCTAGCTAGCGGACTTCTGCCACCCCGTACGCCCCTACTCCAGTGCCTCACTACTAAAGGTGAAGGAGGTAGGGGAGCCGGAGCATATGTTATTAAAAAACCAGCGCAAGCAAGAAAAGGCAGTTGCTTTTTCTTGCTTGCGCTGGCTGCTATTCCTCAGCAGGTTTTCTGTTCCTGCCCTCCTAAAACCACTGCTGCGGGCGTGTGTAACGACCCATCCATTAGCAGCGGGTAAGCGCGCTTACTGCCCGAGCGTCGGGTAGTCGACGTAGCCGTGAGCTGCGCCGCCGTACATGGTTGCGCGGTCGGGCTGGTTGAACGGGCCGTGCTGCGCGAAGCGCGCGGGCAGGTCCGGGTTGGCCAGGGCTAGCGTGCCGAATGCAATGAGCGCCGCCCGGCCGCTGGCCAGCTCCTGCTCGGCCGCTTCCTGCGTGTAGCCCTGGTTGGCGATGAGGGTGCCCTGGTAGAGCGGGGCGTACGTGCCCACCACATCCTTCGGCCAGTTTGCAAACTGGTCGGTGGCCGGCAGCTCGCCGGGCTGCATCAGGTGCAGGTAGGCGAGCGGCAGGTGGTTGAGCTCGCCGATGAGGTAGCTAAAAAGGGCCTGCGGGTCGCTGTCCAGCATGTTGTTGTAGGGCGTGGACGGAGAAAGCTTGATGCCGGCCCGCTGGGGTCCCCACACGTCCACAAGGGCTTGCATGACCTCTAGCACAAAGCGGCTGCGATTTTCCACGCTGCCGCCGTATTCGTCGGTGCGCTGATTGGCCCCGTCGACCAGGAACTGGTTGGGTAGGTAGCCAAACGCGCCGTGGAGCTCCACGCCGTCGAAGCCAGCTTCTTTGGCCCGCTCGGCGGCCCGGCGATAGTCTTGCACCACGGCCCGCACCTCGTCTGTCGATAAGGCGCGGGGCACCTCGTAGTCCTGCATGCCCGTCGGGGTATAGTGCTGCTGGCCCTCAATGCGCAGGGCCGACGGGGCTACGGGCAATTCGCCGTTGCGCACCGAGGAGTGCCCCACGCGGCCCGTGTGCCAGAGCTGGGCGAAGATGAGGCCGCCGGCGTCGTGTACGGCCTTGGTAGCGAGCTGCCAGCCCGCTACCTGCGCATCGGTGTACAGGCCCGGCGTAAAGGGACTGCCCACCGCCTGCGCCGAAATATTGATGCCCTCGGAGAGGAGCAGGCCCATGGAGGCGCGCTGCTGGTAATAGGTCGCTGTTAGCTCGCCCACCACACCCTCGGGCGTGGCGCGGCTGCGGGTCATGGGGGCCATCACCACGCGGTTGCGCAGCGCCAGCGAACCCAGCTCAAAAGGCTCAAGCAATTTCATATACTAGCTGGTTGGTAAACGTAGTTTAAAGGCCGGAATACGGCGTGGGAATGAAGCCCTTATTTGCCGTAAACGGTTGTCAAATACGTTTTCAAGTCGGTGGGCTTTCGGCCGAGTAGGCGCTCGAACGTATCGGTGGGCGCGGCGAATTCGCCGTTTTTTATCGCCTCGTCTACCCCCAGGCGCAGGTTGGCGTAGACTTCGGGCACCTGGTTCGCACGCAGTCCGGCCGCCAGCTCTTGCGGTGAAAGGGACGCGTAGGTTATTGGCTGGCCCGTTACCTCGCTCAGAGTCGTGGCGATGTCGCCGTAGGAGTAAGCGGGGCCGGGGGCAATGTCGTAGACCTGATTTTCATGGCCTTCGGACGTGAGCACATTCGCCAAGATTTCGCCCATTTCCGTGCGTAGGCCATAGCTCGCACGGCCGTCGCCGGCGGCCGCGTACACCTTGCCGCTGGCCACGGCCGTATTGCCCACCTGCGCCGGCAAATTGTCCAGGTACAACGTGTTGCGCAGGATGGTGTAGCCCAGACCCGACGCTTGCAACGCCTCTTCCGTCAGTAGGTGGCTGGGCGAGGCCTGGAAGGTTGACGTTAGCGACGGATTGAGGACGCTGGTGTACAGCACCTGGCGCACGCCGGCTTGCGCGGCGGCATCCAGCACATGCTGGTGCTGGCGCATGCGCACCTCGGTATCCAGCTCGCGGCTCGAAACCAGCACCACCTTCTCCACGCCCTGAAAGGCCGCCACCAGCGCGGCGGGGTCGTTGTAGTCAGCCATGCGCACGGGGAGGCCCGGCGGGAGGAGGCTAGCCGCTTTTTGTGGGTTGCGCACCACGGCCACTATTTCGGAAGGGGCAACTTTGCCCAGCAGGGCCTGAATGGTGGCAAGGCCGAGCTGGCCGGTAGCGCCGGTGATGGCAAGCATGAGAGTTGGTGGTTAAAGGGCCAATGGTTACTTTTAATAACTCAAAGGTATCCGACCCTTTTTTCCAGCACAAGAAGGCATCTTTTTCTACATAAGGCACATGGAGGTAACCACTGTTGACACTCAAGGCACTAAAATTCAGGACGCCGCCTAAAAAATCATTGCGGGCCGGGCCAACGCAACCGGCCTCTGCCCCGTGCGCGATATTTTGAGCCGCATCGGCGACAAATGGTCCATGCTGAGCATTCTGCACCTGGGTAGCGCCGATAGCCTGCGCTTCAATGAGCTGCGCCACCGCATCACGGGTATTTCGCAGCGCATGCTCACCGTCACGCTCCGCACGCTCGAAACCGATGGCCTGGTGACGCGCACGGTGTACGCCGAGGTGCCGCCCCGCGTGGAATACGCGCTAACAGAGTTGGGGCAGGGCCTGCTGGGCACCGTGATTGTCATGGGCAACTGGGCGCACGCCCACGCCCCGGCCATCGCCGAAGCCCGCCAGCGCATGGCGGCCCTGGCTATTGGCCACTAACTACAGGGCGGCGAACGCGCTGGCACGGCCTGCCCTAAGCGTTGCGCCAGCAGGAACTGATAGCTGGGCTGACTGAAGGAGGTAGCCCCGTACAGTACTAGCCAGCTCGTACGCAGGATACAACTGACTATCAAGCAGGAAGCCCGAAATCATCGGGTGCCCGCTTGCCGACGCATCTCCACCGCTTTATGGGGACTGTTGAAAGAGGCGGAAGAGATGCGTCGGCAAGCGAGCGCCCGATAAGTGCGACAGTTTCGGTTTAGCTTTTATCCGTTTCTGCTTGGGCAAATAGCTGCTGGAGTTCTTCCATCAGCCGGTTGCGCATGGCGTCTTCCTGGCCGGGCAGCGTGTAGGCGCGGAAGGCCACCATCATGGTAGCGCCGGGCTTGAGGCTGACGAGCACCACCTGCGGCGTGGGCTCGGGCAGCGCCTGCTCGTCTTGCTGAAGCAGCGGCAGCGCCTGCTGGCGCAGGGCGTCGAGGTCGGTGGTGCTGGGTAGTTCTAATTGAATTTCGACCTGTGCCCGCTGTGGGTGAGCTTTATTGACGATGACGCCGTTGGAGGTGGAGCCGTTGGGCAGAATAACGGTATCGCCCTGCGGGGTGAGCAGCAGGGTATTGAAAATCTGAATGGCCTGCACGGTACCGCTCTTACCCTGGCTTTCAATCACATCGCCCACGGTAAAGGGCTTGAAAATCAAGATAAGTACGCCACCCGCAAAGTTGGCCAACGTGCCCTGCAAGGCCAGCCCCACCGCCAAGCCCGCCGCCCCCAGAATAGCCACGAACGAGGTTGTTTCGAAGCCCGCCATGCCCGCCGCCGAGATAAGCAGCAGCACTTTTAGGGCAATGCTGAACATGCTGCTCAAAAAAGAGCGGAGCGATACATCGAAGTGCGCCACGGCCACTGCTACCAGCCGGCTGGCCCAGCCAATCACCCACCAGCCCACCACCAGCAGCAGCAAAGCCCCCGCCAAGCGGGGCAGGTACAGCACCACCAGGCTCGTCAGGCGCTCTACATAAAGGCTTAGTTGCGGGGCAGAAAGGGCAGCGGGAACGGACATGGCGAACAGGATAAAGTAAGGTCAAAAAGAATCAGAGGCTAGCCTCAGCCCTTTTGTAGTGGGTTCTTATACGCCAAAAGCTCGCGAAAGCTACTCCGAAGGCTTGCGCCAGCAGGAGCAACCAGTTTTGCGGCAGGTACTGTTGGCCCCGCTACTGGCCTATACCCGGTTATTATTTTCAACGGTTAGTAAGCTAGCCATCGTGCGTTTGCACAAGAATGTATTTTTTATTGTCTTGACTTCTTCTACTAGCTCGGAGACTATGTTTCAGTGGCAGCCGGATGCTCCATAAGCAAGGCTTTTGCATTGACCAAGCCGAGCAGCTATTCGGCGCTACGCCTGCCAGCAAGCCCCACGTAGCTTATTTAGTGCATTCGGGATATCATCGTCGTCCATAACCAGCGCTTACCCTCTCAGCTACCCTAGCAATTGAAGCAGGCTGGTTCGTGTAGCGTTGGTCTCCTCAGGCCAAAGCCCTTTAGCAGGCACCGGCCTATCACAGTTCCTGTGCCGGGCCGGTCTATTTTACAGCAGAACAGCGACTACTCTATCTATTAAGCTTGGCCATCAGTATCTTATCCCCTACTTCGAGCTGCTGCACTACGTCCATACCCCGCACTACCTGGGCAAAAATGGTGTAGCGGCCATCGAGGTGTGGGGTAGGCTGATGGGTGAAAAAGAACTGGCAGCTTTCGGTATCCTTGCCGGCCGAGGCCAGGCCCACCGCACCCGCGCCGTACTGAAGCTGGGCAAACTCCGAGCGCAGGTTGTAGGGGGTACTGCCCGAGCCGTCGCCGCGCGGGTCGCCGCCCTGGGCCACAAAATCGGGCACCACGCGGTGAAAATACAGCCCGTCGTAGAAGTGCTTAGTCAGCAGCGCCACGAAGCTAGCCACCGAGCCGGGGGCTTCCGTCACTTTCAGCTCCAGCACAATAGTGCCTTTGGTCGTTGTCAGGGTCACTTTCTGGCCCACCGGGATGGCCTGCACCAGCGCCCAGTCGATGGGGTGCTGGCTGGGCGGGCCCACCGGCGCGGGCGTCGGCACGGCTTTCTTTTCGAGCTTGTCCAGGGCCTGCTGCAAGCCTAGCCAGGCTTCGATTTCGCGGGGCAGCGTGAGCTTGGCCTGGGCCTGGCGCAGGGCAGCCAGGTCTTCGGGCTGGGGCGCGGGCACCAGGGCGGGGCTGGCGAAAGCTTCGGCAGCCGTGGCTAGCTGGGCCACGTCGCCGCCGGCCAGCGCCTGACGCAGCACAGCCGTGAAATCGGCCTGCCGGCTGGCCGGGAAATTCTTATTGCCGCGCAAGCTGACCAGCGCCGCCAACGCCGAGCCGGGCACCACGGGCGGGCTGGTGGTGCGGGCCGCTTCTTTGGCCAGGAAATCGAACTGCCCCGCGTCTTCGCTGAGCGCCGTGAGTAAGGCGGCTTTCTCGTATTGGTTGGGAGTATGCTGGTAGCGCTGGCGGATGGTGTCGGCGATGGCTGCCTGCTCAGTAGAAATGACATGGCGTAGCGCAGCTTGGAGCATGGTAGTACGCGCTCGCCAGTGCTTTGCTTGCTGTGTGCTCGTTAATATTCCGTCACATAGCGCACGATACTCACTTCTTGCTCTTAAAAACCATTCGGCCGCCGTCAAGGACTCCTGTGCCAACGGACGGCTCAAGGCAGAATGGGCAGTAGCTTCAAATCGATTAAACGGTGGGGCAGTCAGCCTTTCAAAAACCTTCTCGCCCGGCTTAGCATAATCTACAGCATAATTCAATTCAGTAGCTGGCAGACTCCGTAATGCCGCAATACGCACCCGATAATCTGTGTCAACCTCAGCGGCTCGCACTATCGCCGCGTAAGCCACCGGCCGCGCTACTCGGCCCAGCGCCGACGCGCAATTTTCCCGCACAAAATAATCAGGGTCACCAGTTACTGCTTTTAATAACACCGGTAGCGTTACCCTAGCCAATGTCGAATCCTGGCCCCGCATCCGCGTGAGCGCAGCCGAGGCCCCGGCCCGCACCGGGGCCAGCCGGGCACCCGGCTGGGCCAGCAGCGCCGTAGCCCGGCGCACCACTTCGGGCGTGGCCAGCCCGCGCAGGCTGGCCCGGTACAGCGCCCACGCCTGGCCGGGCGCGGCGGCCGAGTCGGGGCCGGGCGGCTTTATTTCCCAGAGCTGGGCCACGGTGCGGCGCGTGACGCAGCGGCCCAGCGCCTCGTAGGTGGCGCGGCGGGTGGCAGCGCTGGCCTCGGGCTGCGCGAGGCGCCGGGCCAGGGCAGGCACGGCGGTGCTATCGCCGGTTTGGCCGAGGGCGTAGGCGGCAGCGCGGCGCACGGTGGGGCTGGTATCTTGTAGCAGCGGCAGCAAGGCGGGTACGGCTTTTTTATCCTGCACCGAGGCCAGCGCCTCAGCGGCGGCGGCGCGGTAGGCAGCGTTTTTAGCTTGTAGAAAGGGCAGGATATCCGCCGTTTTGCGCTCGTCCTGGGCGGTGGCGATGCGGCGGCGCGTGGCATCGGCGTAGGGGTGCGCGGGCGGCGCGGCGGCGCGGGCCAGCAGCGGCAGCGCAAGAAAAAGCAGGGGAAGCGGGCGCATAGGGCAAGAAGTTGGGGCTGCAAGTAACGGGCGGCCCGACCTTTGCCGCTTCTAGCCGCCCGTTATGTCTGACTTCCCCGCCCCGTCCCAGCTTCGCATCCAGGATTTTCACTACGATTTGCCCGCCGCGCGCATTGCGCCCGAGCCGCTGCCCGACCGCGCCGCCAGCCGCCTGCTGGTGAGCCGCGCCGGGGCCATTACCGACAAGACTTTCCGCGACCTGCCCGGCGAGCTACCCAGCGATAGTTTACTGATTTTCAACGACACCCGCGTAGTGCGCGCCCGCCTGCTGGCCAAGCGCCCCACCGGCGGCGCAGTCGAGCTGTTTTGCCTGGAGCCCGTGGCTCCGCACCGCGCCCTGGAGCTGGCCTTGCAGCAAACCGCCGCCTGCACTTGGCGCTGCCTGGTGGGCAACGGCCGACGCTGGAAAAGCGGCCCCGTTACCCTCGAATTCAGCTTTGCCGGCCAGCCCGCCACGCTGTGGGCCGAGCGCCAAGCCGCCGAGGCGGGCGGCGAAAGCCTGATTAACTTTCGCTGGGAGCCCGCATCGCTGCCCTTTGCCGAGGTGCTGCGCGCGGCGGGCCACCTACCGCTACCGCCCTACATCCACCGCCCCGACACTGCCACCGACGCCGTGCGCTACCAGACGGTGTATGCCGCCCACGAAGGTGCTGTGGCCGCGCCCACCGCCGGCCTGCACTTCACGCCCGAGGTGCTGGCCGACCTGGCGGCCCGGGGCATTGCCAGCGGCTACGTCACGCTGCACGTAGGAGCCGGCACCTTTCAGCCCGTGAAGGCCGAAGCGATGGCCGACCACGCCATGCACGCCGAGCCTATCATCGTGCAGGCCAGCCTGCTGCGGCAGCTGCTGGCGCACCGGCCGCACCCCATTATCGCGGTGGGTACCACCAGCTTGCGCACCCTCGAAAGCCTGTACTGGCTGGGCGCGGCGCTGGCCCGCCAGCCAGTAGAGCCCGGCGCGGCCCTGCGCGTAGGGCAGTGGCAACCCTACACCGAATTGCCGCCGGACGAGGCCGAAATCACGCCCGAGGCGGCGCTGCAAGCGTTGCTGGATTATCTGGAGGCCAGCGGCTCGGCGGCCATTGAGGCAAGCACGCAACTGCTGATTGCGCCGGGCTACCGCTTCCGGCTGGTGCGCGGGCTTATCACCAATTTTCACCAGCCCGAAAGCACACTGCTTTTGCTGGTGGCCGCGCTGCTAGGGCCGGGCTGGCGGGCAGTGTACGACCACGCGCTACTCCACGGCTATCGCTTTCTTAGCTACGGAGATTCGTCTCTTCTGCTGCCTTAACGGGCGGGCTTTCGGCGGGTTAGGACGGTTCTGGCACGGCCTTTGAATATTCCACCTAGAGGCCTAGACAACTCCCGCGAAATTGTCGCGTAAAAGGCCTCGAAAACACCTCATACCCCCTCCTTTTAGTCATGAAAAAAGTACTTTTGCTACTCGCCGCCTGCGCTTTCACCACCGCCACTTTCGCCCAAACTCCTGAGACCGAAGTTAAAGTGCGCGACAACGGCACCAAGAAAGTAGTTACCAAAACCGGCAAAACCAACGTGGGCCAGGCCCTCGAAAACACGGCCGACGCCGCTGGCAACGTAGCTAAGAAAACCGGAAAGAAAATCAAGCACGGCACCCAGAAATTGGGTCGCAAAGCAAAGACCGGCACCAAGAAAATGGAAGCCAAAACCGAGTAGTCTCCGCACTCAATCGGTTCGAAACAAAGAAAGCCCTGACTTAGGTCAGGGCTTTCTTTGTTTAAAGGGCGGCGAGGGTAGTAGCAGCCTTAGTTGCCGGGATTGGTAGCGGGCGCCTGCTCGCGTACTTCGTATAGCACGCGCTCTATCACGCTTTGGCCAAAGATGCTGACCCCGGCGTTGAAAACCGTGAGTGCCCCAGTGCCAGCCGCTACCCATTTGGTGGCCGGGGAGCCTTTAGCTTTTAGAGTGCTGGCCCAGCTAATTAGGCAGGCGCCGGCCCCAATCAACAGGAGGCCGCTGGGTGCCAGGAGCGCCCATTTTTCTTTGTGTGTCATGGCTAGTCGGGGTTGAGATAGCGCGATAGTTGGCAAGCGCGTTGGTTACACATACCCTGCCCTGACCCACAGGGTTATGCTCCAGGTTTTGTGCGTAAGTGAAAAAAGCAAGCAGCAGATACCACTTACCAAATCAAGGCCCACCCGATACTTTTTAGCCATTCGCAGCCAATAACAGTCTAAAAGCTTCCGTCTTTTTGCCTTTATTAGGTGAAAAATAGCACCAACCCCTATCTTCGCACAGGCCATTACGCTATTTTATCACTTATGTCGCGCAAACAACTACTTGCTCGCCCTTCGCTGGCGATACTGGGGGTGCTGGCCCTGATGGCCGCCTTTTTACCCCACTCCCACCCCGACGCGGCCCCCAACACTCTGCAAGCAGCTGACATTGCCTGGATGCTGTTTTCCACGGCGCTGGTACTCTTGATGACGCCGGGGCTGGCGTTTTTCTACGGCGGCATGGTCAACCGGGGCAACATCATCTCGACCATGCTCCAGAGCTTTATTTCGCTCGGGGTGATTTCGCTGCTGTGGTACGTGGTGGGGTTTTCGCTGGCTTTTGGCGATGACATTGGCGGGGTGATTGGTGACCCGCGCACGTTTTTCATGTTCAACAACGTGGGTACGGCCCCACACCCTACGCTGGGCGCGGGTTTGCCGCTGGTGCTGTTTGCGGCCTTTCAGCTCAAGTTTGCCATTATCACGCCGGCGCTTATCAGCGGTGGCTTTGCCGAGCGAATTCGCTTCTGGGGCTACCTCATTTTCATCTGCCTTTTCAGTTTGCTCATTTATTGCCCGCTGGCTCATTGGGCCTGGCACCCACAGGGCTTCCTGTTTAAATGGGGCGTGCTGGACTTTGCGGGGGGCACTGTAGTGCACATTTCGGCGGGTTTCGCGGCCCTGGCCGGGGCGCTCTCCATCGGCCGCCGCCGGGTACACCTCGATGGCCACGCCCACACGCCGGTCAATATTCCCTTCGTGATTCTAGGCACCGGCCTGCTGTGGTTCGGCTGGTTTGGCTTTAATGCCGGCTCGGCGCTGGGGGCCAATGCGCAGGCAGTGCAGGCTTTCGTAACCACGCACTTTGCCTCGGCCGCCGCTATGCTCACCTGGATGCTGTTGGAGGCCGCGCGCGGGCAGCGGCCTTCGGCGATGGGCGCGGCCGTGGGCGCGGTGGTGGGCCTGGTGGCCATTACACCGGCGGCGGGCTACGTGGCCTACGGGCCAGCCATTGCCATCGGCATCCTGGCGTCGGGCGTGAGCTTCGGGGCCGTTATCCTGAAAAACCGCACCACGCTCGACGACACCCTGGACGTATTTCCGTGCCACGGCGTGGGTGGTATTGTGGGAATGCTGGCCACTTCGCTTTTTGCCCAAAAAGGCGGCCTGTTCACCGGCGGCGGGCCTACGCTGCTTTATTATCACTTGCTCACGCTGGTGGTGGTGGGCATCTTTACCTTCGGCGGCTCGTGGCTTTTGTACCGGGCCACTAACTTTATCGTGCCCATTCGGGTAAATGCTGAGAACGAGACCAACGGCCTCGACACCAGCCAGCACGGCGAAACCCTGCTGGCTGCCTAATCTCCGCCCGGCAGCGCGCCCGGCGGCCCGCTGCCCATGACCCAGTTATTCTTTTCGGAGTACGAAGACGACCCCACCCTAGCCCCCCGGCCGCTCGCAATAGTGGGCGCCGGGGGGCTAGGCCGCGAAATAGCCGTGCTGGTCGCCCAGCTCAACGAGGCCGGCGCCGCCTGGGACCTGCGCGGCTTCTACGACGACCGCCCGCCCGCCACGCCCACCGTGGGTGGCCTCCCCTACCTCGGCACCCTCGCCGACCTCAACGCCACGGCTAGCCCGCTGGCTGTGGCCGTGGCCGTGGGCAGCAGCGCCAGCCGCGCCGCTGTGGTAGCCCGGCTTACTTCGCCCAATCTGTCCTTTCCGGCGCTCGTGCACCCACAGGTAGCCCTGCGGCCCGCGCAGCGCGTGGCCCTCGGCGAAGGCTGCCTTATTCAGCGCGGCTGCATCCTCACGTGTGATATCACGCTGGGCCGCTTCGTGCTGCTCAACCTGGGCTGCACGCTCGGCCACGACAGTGTGCTGGAGGATTTTTGCTCACTTATGCCGCACGCCAACGTGGGCGGCGGCGCGCATCTTGGCGCCGGCGCATACCTGGGCACCAATGCCACCGTTATCCAGCAGGTGCGCGTGGGGGCCGGCACCACCGTGGGCGCGGGCGCCGTGGCCGTGCGCGACCTGCCACCCCACTGCACCGCCGTGGGCGTGCCCGCTAAGCCAATTGCTGAGCAATGAATTGGCAGGTAGTATTATGAGTTGGCAGGCGTCAATCATATCTATACTGACCAACTCACAACTCCTAACTTTTAACTCATCATTTCCTTCTTGGACCGCATCTACCTTTCCCCGCCCCACCTGGGCCGCCACGAGCTAAACTATCTGCATAAGGCGGTGGAAGACAATTGGGTAGCCCCCGTGGGCCCAAACATCGACGGGTTTGAGACCGATATTTGTGCGGCGGTGGGCGTGGCCCACTGCGTGGCGCTCAACTCAGGCACGGCGGCGCTGCACCTAGGGCTGCTGCTGCTGGGCGTAGGCCCCGGCGATGAGGTGCTGTGCCCGTCGTTTACGTTCGTGGCTACCGCCAACGCCATCACCTACTGCGGCGCCACGCCGGTATTCGTCGATAGCGAAGCCGACACTTGGAACATGTGCCCCGAACGCCTGCGCGAGGCATTAGCCGACCGCCACCGCCTGGGCAAAAAACCAAAGGCCCTGCTGCTCGTGCACCTCTACGGCATGCCCGCCAAGCTCGATGAGCTACTGGCCATCGCCACTGAATACGAGCTACCCGTGCTCGAAGACGCAGCCGAGGCCCTCGGGGCCACTTGGCAGCAGCGCCCGCTGGGTAGTTTCGGGCAGGTGGGCGTATTTTCCTTCAATGGCAATAAAATCCTAACTACCAGTGGCGGCGGCGCCCTCGTGACGGCCGATGCCGCGCTAGCCCGACGCGCACGCTTCCTAGCCACCCAGGCCAAGGACCCGGCCCCACATTACCAACACTCTGAGGTGGGCTACAACTACCGCCTCTCCAATTTGCTGGCTGGCATCGGCCGGGGCCAAATGGAATTGCTGCCCGACCGCGTAAAGCGCCGTCGCGAAATCTTCAACTGGTACCGCGAACACCTCGCCGGCCTGCCTGGCCTAGCGCTGGCCCCCGCCACCGAGCCGGCCGGCAGCCGCGCCAACCGCTGGCTCACCACCCTGCTGCTCGACCCCAGCGCCACGGCCGCCACCCCCGAAAGCGTACGCCAGCACCTCGAAACGCGCCGCATCGAGAGCCGACCGCTCTGGAAACCCCTGCATTTGCAGCCGCTCTTTGCCAGCACCCCCATATACGGCGGCGCGGTATGCGCCGGCCTCTTCGCCCGCGGCCTTTGCCTACCCAGCGGCACCGCCATGGGTGATGAAGAACTGCGCCGCGTAGCCAAGGCCGTGCGCGAGGCTTTAGCCTAAACACTGGCCAGCAGCTCCGCGAGTATGCTTTCTATTTCACGCTCAGCTGCGTGCAGCACCGCCGCAAGGCAGCCAGTGTAGCCAGGGCGGTGTGTTCGCAGGCCGGACCGTGGACCAATAACTCCTCCAAAAGGTAGCCCTAGGCCCGGCCTTTCGGTTGCTGCAGGCCCAAGTCAGCGGCACCTACCGCATCGAAGAAATTAGCCACCCTAAAATCAGCCAGTAGAGCCTCCCCGCCAGAGTCAAGGGCTTATTACCCGGTAGGTTTAGAAATTCAAGCGAGTCGGCAAGGGTAACTATTTCTTCGGAAAACCTGATGAGGCCGGCGGCCAAGTCGAGGCGGTGTGCGCCAGCTAGCTAGCCGGCGCGAGCTGTCCTAGCGTGTGCATCAAGGTAGAGGCCGGGGCAGTGGTAACGTTCCTTTCAACGACAGAGCCCTGTTTGTTGCCCCAACCACAAGACTAAAATAAAGGCAACTTACCCAGGTTAATCACTTGTTAATCAGCAAGTATCAAACTACAAATAACTCATTGCCAAGTGGCAGGTCAGCCGCTGGGGCAGCTACCGGCTTCGCTGCCGGGCGCTCAAAGAACCGACGCAGCACGAAATGGGTAGGCAGGTAGAAGACGGCGAACAGCACGGTCATCCAGCCAACCAGATACACTGGGGCAGGCAGCCAGGTTTGGGCCTTGGCATCATCAAAGCCGAAAACGTAGTTGATGTTGACCGGGATTTTAGGGTCGGGCAGCACCGTGCCGGCGGCGGGCAGCCACACGTAGGCAACCAGGCACAGGCCCCAGCCCAGGCCGGTCCAGGCCCACAGGGCGCGGCGGTCGTAGCCTAGGCGCTTCAGCAGAAACAGGAGTAAAAACGGCAGCCAGCCGTGGAAAAACGATAGCCCCCGCAGAAACAGTGAGCGGTTGGCATCAAACATATAATCCGTGAGGCCTACCACATGAAACCCTAGTAGGCTGGCCACAAAATCGAGGCACCACAGCAGCTGCGGCACCAAGATGCCCACGGCCGCCATTGAGGCCGGCAGCGCTCGCTCGGTCCAGAGGCTAACGAAGCACAGTAGCAGCGAGATATCGCAGAAATACAAGAAGTTGGTAGGGCCGTAGTTGCGGTAGTACACCGGCACCATCACCACCAAAAAGGCAGAAACCAAGAGCTTGAGCGCGAGCGGTAAGCGGGGCGAAACAGGAGCCATGAGAAGCACGGGTAAGGTGAGGTACGAAGCATTCGGCAACGCTGGCCGGCGGCTGAGGCAGCTATCGGCGTTGCTGATGCTAAATACGGTAGCCGCCTGGCAGACTACCATGCTGACTTGTGCTTGCAAGGGATTTTACAACATGCTTCTACTCCTGTTATAATCCTTTTTAATCAACTAGTTAACGTAAAAAAAATTGACTTTAGCAGGCCAAGAAATTGCGCTATCAACCCCCTTGATGCGCGCTCCAGCACTACACTTTACACCAGAAAGAACAGGCCCCGACCTGGCTAAAAAAGCGGTCGGGGCCTGTCAGGAAAAATCAGTTGGCAGCGTAGCTCCCATCAAACAACCGCTGGGCTGGCTAGCCTAGCGCTTGCTCCAAGTCTACGAGCAAGTCGGCAACTTCCTCGATACCCACGCTCAGGCGTAGCACGCCTGGCGTGATGCCCAGCAGTGCCCGCTGCGCCGGCGTGAGGCCCCGGTGCGAGGTAGCCGCCGGGTACGAGCACGACGACTGCACGCCCGCCAGCGACGGGGCCAGCGGGAAGAGCTTGGTTTTCTGAATAAAAGCATCGGCCGCCGCCAGCGAATCGTCGGCCAGGCGGATGCTCAGCATGCCGCCGTAGAGGCCGCCGAATAGCTCGTGCGCCGCCAGGTCGTGGCCGGGGTGCGTGGCTAGGCCAGGGTAAAACACTTGGGCCACGGCCGGCATCTCGGCCAGGAACTGGGCAATTACCATCGCATTTTCGGAGTGCTGACGCATCCGCAAGCGCAGGGTTTTCATGCCCCGCACGGCCAGCCAGCTATCCAGCGGGGCCAGCATGAGGCCGAAGTTAGTGGCAATCTGGCGCAAGCGCTTGCCGATGGCAGGGTCGCGGGCTATCACCACGCCAGCAGTCACGTCGGAGTGGCCCGCCAGGTACTTGGTAGCCGAGTGCCACACCATATCGGCGCCCCAGGCCAGCGGCTGGGTGAGGATGGGCGAAGTAAACGAACTGTCGATAAGCAGCAAAATTCCTTCCTGCTGGCAGGCCTGGGCCAGGCGGGGGCCGTCGAGCACAGTCAGTAGCGGGTTGCTGAGTACTTCGGCCAGCACCAGCTTGGTGTTGGGCTGGCGGTGGCGCGCCACATCGTAGAGGTCGGCCAGGGGCACGTAGCTCGTTTCGATACCCAGGCGGGTCAGCTCATTGGAGAGCAGCACCACCGAGCCGCCGTAGAGTTCGGCGGGGCACAGTATGTGGTCGCCGGCCTGGCACACGGCCAGCACGGCGGCCAGCAGCCCGGCCAGGCCCGCGCCGGTGGCTACGCCCCCGCCGGCAGCGCCTTCGAGGCGGGCCACTTCGGCCACCAACTCGTCGGAATTGGGGTGCTCGGAGCGCGAGTAGCCGTAGCGGCCGCCGTGGTCGGGGGCAGTGTAGTACTCTTCCAACTCGGCCAACGAGCTGAATTTAAAGACCGAAGTCTGGTAAATCGGGGTGACTTTCGGGTGAATCGGGTTCAGGTCCATAGAAAGGCGAAGGTAGCGCCGGGCTATTTATTGCGCTAGCCTATTGGGTGCGCAAAACTTTATTGGCATCGCTGCTGGCCTCACTTTCGGCCTCTACTTGTCGCTCGGCTTTGGCGGTAAGCGTGTCGGGCATAAGATGCTGTAAGGCCACGTTTTCGCGGGCAAATACTTGCATTAGCACAATGAAATACGAGAGCAGCAGCGGCCCGATAACCAAGCCCACAATCCCGAAAATCTCCACACCCAATGTAAGGCCCACCAGCGTTACCCAGGGGTGAATATCGCCCATGTACTTGGCCAGCCAGATACGCAGCAGGTTGTCGATGTTGATAATGACCACCACGCCCACTATCAGGATGCCGATACCTTGACCGTTGTGACCCTGCGTAAATTGGTAAATAGCCGCCGGCCCCCACACCAGCGGCGTGCCCAGCACCGGGATAAAGGCCATGAAGAAGGCCACCACCGTCCAGAACAAGGCATCAGGCACGCCGAATATCCAGAGTGTAATGCCCGTTAGTAAGCCCTGCACCAACGCCACAATGCCCTGGCCGAGTACGTTGGCATTCACGTTATTTTTGAGCGAAACGCTCAGGTCATCCATCGTCTTTTCACGGAAGGGCAGGTAGCGGCGCAGGCCCGCCAAAAAGGCTTCCTCCTGCATAAACAGGTAGTACATCGTGAAGAGCATAAGGCCCACAATCACGATGACGCTAAGGATGCTGCTGGCCAGCGTAGGTATCCACTGGCTAACCTTGGTGGCGCCTTGCTGGAGCAGCTGGCGCACCTGGGTTTCCTGGGTTACCTGCATGCCAAGCTTACGCTCCACATCCTGCACCACGCGCAAAATCTGGTCGGTATTGCGGGCTAGCACCGTCACGCGGTCAATAAGCAGTGAGGTAAGCGCAAAAAACGGAATTACCAGCACCACCACAGCAAAAACTAACAGCATCACCGTCACCAGGGTGCGGTTCCAGTGGCGCTTGTGTACTAGCGCCGTAAACCACGGCCGTAGCACCACATACAGGATACCCGCGCCCAAGAAGGCCGTCAGGTACTGCATCAAGCCGAAGAAAGCCAGCAGCCCCAGTAGCACCAGTGTGATGATAAGTAGAATGAACCGCTGGCGGGGCGAATAAATATTTGTTTCGGTAGAAGTAGTGTGCGGCATAGCGCGACGGGACAGCAAAAAGTGAATTAGTAGTTGCTGAACGAGAAAATCAACAAAAAGGCCACTCAGTGGGCACAAAAAAGCGCCCGTGCCAGCCAAAGCCAGCACGGGCGCTTTCGTAACATCAGTAAGTGCCTAGGCCGAAGCTGACTCGGCCAGCACTATCACCTGGTTGCGCAGCACCTCCACGATGCCGCCGCTGATGTGAAACGTGCCGCCGCCCGCGCCCGTCACCGTTACGTCGCCTTCCTTTAGGGCGGCGATAAGCGGGGCGTGGTTGTTGAGCACTTCAAACGAGCCATCGGTGCCCGGAAACCGCACCGACGTAGCTTCGCCTTCGTAAACTTTCCGGTCGGGGGTGATGATTTCTAAGTGCACTGCTCTTTTAATTATGAATTATAAGTTATGAATTATGAATTACAGCTTATGGTGTACCGTAGCACAACTCATAATTCATAATTCATAATTCATAATTAAAATAACTTACTTGGCCTCAGCCATCAGGCGTTCGCCCTTGGCGATGGCATCTTCGATGTTGCCAACCAGGTTGAAGGCCGACTCGGGCAGGTGGTCGTACTTGCCGTCGATGATTTCGTTGAAGCCTTTGATAGTGTCTTTGATGTCAACGAGCACGCCTTGCAGGCCGGTGAACTGCTCGGCCACGAAGAACGGCTGCGACAGGAAGCGCTGCACGCGGCGGGCGCGGTTTACGGTCTGCTTGTCTTCTTCCGACAGTTCGTCCATACCCAGAATGGCGATGATGTCTTGCAGCTCTTTGTAGCGCTGCAAAATCTCTTTCACGCGCTGGGCGGTGTTGTAGTGTTCGGCCCCGAGGATGGTGGCGTCGAGAATGCGCGAGGTGGAGTCCAGCGGGTCAACGGCCGGGTAGATGCCCAGCTCGGCGATTTTGCGGCTCAGTACCGTCGTGGCGTCCAAGTGGGCAAAGGTGTTGGCCGGGGCCGGGTCAGTCAAGTCATCGGCCGGCACATACACGGCCTGTACCGAGGTAATCGAGCCGCGCTTGGTCGAGGTGATGCGCTCCTGCATGGCACCCATTTCGGTAGCCAGCGTGGGCTGGTAACCTACGGCCGACGGCATCCGGCCCAAGAGCGCCGATACCTCCGAACCCGCCTGCGTGAAGCGGAAGATGTTGTCGATAAAGAAGAGGATGTCGCGGCCGGCACCGGTGCCGTCGCCATCGCGGAAGCTCTCGGCAATGGTCAAGCCCGACAGGGCCACGCGAGCGCGGGCTCCGGGAGGCTCGTTCATCTGGCCGAACACGAGGGTAGCCTGAGATTTCTCCATCTCCACCATGTCCACTTTCGACAAATCCCAGCCGCCCTCTTCCATCGAGTGCTTGAAGGCGTCGCCGTAGCGGATGATGTTGGCTTCGATGAATTCGCGCAGCAAGTCGTTGCCCTCGCGGGTACGCTCGCCCACGCCGGCAAATACCGAAAGGCCCGAGTAGGCCTTAGCCACGTTGTTGATAAGCTCCTGAATCAGTACGGTTTTGCCTACGCCAGCCCCGCCGAACAGACCAATCTTGCCACCCTTTACATAGGGAGCGAGCAGGTCGATTACTTTGATACCGGTGAAGAATACTTCCGACGACGTAGCCAGTTCCTCAAACGCCGGGGCGCTGCGGTGGATGGGCAGGCCGCCGGTGCTCACCGGCTGCGGAATACCGTCGATGGCCTGGCCGATTACGTTGAACAAGCGACCTTTTACGCCGTCGCCCGTGGGCATCGTAATGGGGTGGCCCAGGCTGCGTACTGCCGCGCCACGGGTCATGCCCTCGGTCGAGTCCATGGCGATGGTGCGCACCCGGTCTTCGCCCAGGTGCTGCTGGCACTCCAGCATCACAACCTGGCCGTTTGCTTTGGTTACTTCCAAGGCGTCGAAGATGTTGGGGAGGTCGCCTTCGCCCGCGAAGCTCACGTCCACCACGGGGCCGATAACCTGGGTGATTTTGCCCGAATTCGCCATTTGGTTTTGTTTTACTAAGTTAATATGCTTTTGAGGGTGCAAAAGTACGCCTCAAACCCGTCTTTTCAAAGCTGAAGCGCGCATGAATCCGGCCGGTGGCCGCTGGCCCCGGAAAGTGGCCTGACTGGTCGGAGACAAACTTTTTTTAATTTTTTTTGCCTTACCCCTTGCCTGGTATTATTCCCTTGCTACCTTTGCAGTCCCAAAACGGCACACCACCCGATGGGAAATTGTCCGATGGTGTAACTGGCAACACGCTTGATTTTGATTCAAGAAAGTCCAGGTTCGAGCCCTGGTCGGACAACGATGATACTGCTCGACAGTTATAAAGGCGCTGGCTTCTCCCCTACGGGAGCAAGTCGGCGCCTTTTGCTTTTTCACTTTGCGTTTCTTTTTCTGCCTGTTGGCTTGCTTGATGCAGGCCAGCAGGCATTTTTGCTTTTACCCCTTTTCGATGGACCCGCACGTTAAAATATTCGCCGGCAGCGCTTCGCAAGACCTCGGCCGCAAAATCGCCGAAGCTTACGGCCAGCCCCTGGGCGACCTCACTCTGCAACGCTTCGCTGACAGTGAGCTCGGGCCCAGTTTCGATGAAAGTGTGCGCGGCTGCGAGGTATTTCTCATCCAGAGCACATTTCCCCCGAGTGAGCACCTCATGGAACTCATGCTGATGGTAGACGCCTGCAAGCGTGCCTCGGCCCACAAAGTGAACATCGTGATGCCCTATATGGGCTACGCCCGCCAGGACCGTAAGGACAAGCCGCGCGTGAGCATCGGGGCCAAAGTAGTGGCCAATATCATCCAGAGCGTGGGCACCGACCGCCTGATGACCTGCGACCTGCACGCCGGCCAGATTCAGGGCTTCTTCGACATTCCGGTGGACCACCTCGACGGCGCCACCGTCACGGCTCCTTATATCAAGTCGCTGAACCTGGAAAACCTCATCTTCGCCTCGCCCGATGTGGGCGGCGTGGTCCGCACCCGCGCCTTCGCCAAGAAGTTTGGGGCCGAGATTGTAGTCTGCGACAAGATGCGCCTGCGGGCCAACGAAATCGCCTCCATGCAGGTAATCGGCGATGTGAGGGGCATGGACGTGGTCTTTGTAGATGACATGGTGGACACCGCCGGCACCATCTGCAAGGCCGCCGACCTCGTGATGGAGCGCGGTGCTAACTCGGTGCGCGCCGTTATCACGCACCCGCTGCTCAGCGGCCCGGCCCACGCCCGCATCCGTGCCTCGCAGCTCACCGAGCTTATCACGACCGACACCATCCCGCAGCGCGAGGAAAACGACAAGGTGCGCGTGATTTCGCTGGCCCCGCTATTTGCTGCTGCTATCAACAACGTGGTGACGCATGAGAGCATCAGCTCGCTGTTCAGCTAGGAAACTTGCTGCATGAAGACCACCGCGCTGACTACACTAGTAGTTATGCTGCTCGTCCTGCTCGGCGTGTTCTGGGTAGGCAGTGAAGCTACGGTAGCAGAGTCTAGCTTGCTATTTGGCTGGGTAAAGGTCTTTTTGTTGGTTGTGCTCGCCCTACTGGTATTGTTAGGTACCGGCTATTATGTGGCAAAGGGACCGGCAATCAGCCAAAAAATTGCTCGGTTAGTATTTGCTATGTTAGTCACAGGTGTTTTGTTCATAGCGTTTGTATTTCTTTTCCTCGTCCCTGTTGAGGTAGGGCTAGGCCGCTCTGACTTCTAAGGCAGAGCGGCCCTTGCTATTCCCGCGCTAAAGCCCTACCTTTGCGGCCCGTTTGGCAAAGGATGCCCGGCGGATAATTCATTCCAAATCAACTTCTTTTATGAAAAGCCTGGAGATTGTAGGGTTTAAAAGAGCGAATCTCGGCAAGACGGACGCCAAGGCGCTGCGCATCGACGCACAGGTTCCTTGCGTGCTGTACGGTGGCCAAGATACGGTGCACTTCTCAGTGCCCGCCATCCTGTTCCGCGAGTTGCTGTACACCCCGGAGGCCCACATCGTGGACCTGAACGTGGAAGGCACGCACTACCGCGCCATAGTGCAGGACGCGCAGTTCCACCCCGTGAACGAGATGCTGCTGCACGTTGACTTCCTCGAATTGCAGGAAGGCAAAGAAGTGAAAATGGACATCCCCGTGAAATACATCGGCGTTTCGCCCGGCGTATTGGCCGGTGGTAAGCTGGCTAGCAAGCTGCGTAAGCTGAAGGTGAAGGCTACGGCCGACAACCTGCCTGACTACGTAGAAGTTGACATCAGCACCCTGGAACTGGGCAAGTCGGTAAAAGTAGGCGCGGTGAAACCCACCAACTACACTATCCTGACCAGCGCCCAGGCTCCTATTGCCACCATCACCATCCCGCGCGCCCTGAAAGGCGAGATGGCCGCTAACAAATAGACCGCAGATTAAACGGATTTAACGGATTTCGCTGATACGCTTGCTCTGCAAGCTGGCTAGCCTCTTTCGCACTAGGTTCGTTTGATTTATTGGTTGATTGTTTTCTTGCAAAAGAAAAGGCTGCTCGCAAGGCAGCCTTTTCTTTTGCAAGAAACCGCGCAAAACCACCCAAACAAAAGTCAGTCAGCCCACGCAGTGGGCGTATCCGCGAAATCCGTTAAATCCGTTAAATCTGTGGTCTTTTTGATTCTTTGCCTGGGCAATATTGGGCCGGAGTATGCCGATACCCGCCACAACATCGGCTTCATGGTGGCCGATTACTTAGCGCAGAAATTCGAGGCCCCGCGCTTCGAATTGGGCCGCCACGCGTTCACCACCGAGTTTAAAAATAAAGGGCACCGCTATGTGCTGGTGAAGCCCACCACCTTTATGAACCTCAGCGGCAAGGCCGCCGCGCACTGGCTAAGCACGCTGAAAATAACTCCGGAAAACATGCTGGTCGTCACCGACGACTTGGCGCTACCCTTCGGCAAGCTGCGCCTGAAAGGCCAGGGCTCAGCGGGCGGGCATAACGGGTTGAAAGACATTCAGGCCACGCTGGGCACCGACGTTTATGCCCGCTTACGTTTTGGTGTCGACGCGAATTTTCCAAAGGGTCGGCAAGTGGATTATGTATTAAACCCGTTTTCGGCCGATGAGCAAATTGACTTGCCGCTACGCATCGAAAAAGCCGGCGAGGCTGTGCTCGCCTTCGGTGCGCTGGGGCTGGAAAGAGCAATGAATATTGTGAACGTTAAGTAATAAACGATACTTAATTAAACAACAAAAACGTCTGTCAGGCTGAGCTTGCGAAGCATCTTATCCCGTTCGCACGACTTGTTCTGGCGCGATAAGATGCTTCGCAAGCTCAGCCTGACAGACGTTTTTTAACGTACTACCCGCGAGTTACTAGCTACAAAATAGGGCTGCCATTGCGCACGGCACTACCGGGCTGCATAAGCGCTAGGCTACCATCAGCATTTTCAGCCAGCAACAACATACCCTGGCTTTGAATACCTTTAATTTCGCGGGGCGCTAGGTTTAGCAATACCATCGCCTGCTGGCCTATTAGCGCCTCGGGAATAAACGACTCGGCAATGCCGCTCACGATGGTGCGCTGGTCGAGGCCGGTATCAATGGTTAGTTTGAGTAGCTTCTTGGTTTTGGCTACCTTTTCGGCGGCCACGATAGTACCCACGCGCAGGTCCATTTTACCAAACTCATCAAAGCTGACGTTTTCCTTCGCGGCGGTTACGGGCGTATTGGCCAGTGCATTGGCTTGCTTGGTATCAAGGAGCTTTTGCACCTGAGCATTTACCACGGCATCGTCAATTTTGGCGAAGAGGAGCGCGGGCTCCTGCAAGGTATGGCCAGCGGGCAGTTGTTCGGCGCGGGCGGCGCTGGTCCAGTCGCCGGGCTCGAAATTGAGCATTTTGGCGAGCTTACCGGCCGACTCAGGCAAGAAGGGCGTAAGCAGTGGCACGAGCGCGGCGGCTACCTGCAAGGCTACGTGCAGCACGGTGCCGGTGCGTACGGCGTCCGTTTGAATGGATTTCCAAGGCTCGGTTTCGGCCAAGTATTTATTACCGAGGCGCGCCAGGTTCATTACCTCCGCCAGGGCATCGCGGAAACGGTAATTTTCAATCAGGTCACCGACGCGGGTAGGGAATTCAGCTACTTGCCGGAATACCTCTTCGTCAATTTCCGTTAATTCGCCGCGAGCGGGTACTTTGCCGTCGAAGAATTTTTGGGTGAGCACGGCCGCGCGGTTCACGAAGTTACCCAGCGTGGCAACCAGTTCGTTATTATTACGCGCCTGGAAATCCTTCCAGGTGAAGTCGTTATCCTTGTTTTCGGGAGCATTGGCGCAGAGCACGTAGCGCAGTACGTCGCCCTGGCCGGGGAAATCCTGCAAATACTCGTGCAGCCACACGGCCCAGTTGCGAGAAGTGCTGATTTTATCGCCTTCCAGGTTCAGAAACTCGTTGGCGGGCACGTTATCCGGCAGGATATAATCGCCGTGCGCCTTGAGCATGGCGGGGAAAATAATGCAGTGAAATACAATATTGTCCTTGCCGATGAAATGCACGAGCTTGGTATCGGGCTCCTGCCAGTATTTCTGCCAGTCGTCGGGGAAGCCTTCCTTGGTGGCGGAGATGTAGCCAATGGGCGCATCAAACCACACGTACAGCACTTTACCTTCGGCGCCGGGCACGGGCACGGGCACGCCCCAGTCGAGGTCGCGGGTAACGGCGCGGGGATGCAGGCCCTGGTCAATCCAAGATTTGCACTGGCCGTAGACGTTGGTTTTCCAGTCGTTTTTGTGGCCTTCGATTATCCATTCGCGCAGCCAGGGCTCGTACTGGTCGAGGGGCAAAAACCAATGCTTGGTATCGCGCAGCACCGGCGTGTTGCCGCTGAGCATGGAGCGCGGATTAATTAATTCCGTTGGGCTGAGCGAGCTGCCGCAGCGCTCGCACTGGTCGCCGTAGGCATTCTCGTTGCCGCAATTGGGGCAGGTGCCCACCACGTAGCGGTCGGCTAGAAACTGGCCGGCTTGCTCGTCGTAGAGCTGCTGCGTGGTTTGCTCAATGAATTTCCCGTCTTCGTATAATTTCTTGAAGAACTCGCTCGAAACTTCGGCGTGAGTTTTCGAAGAAGTACGCGAATACACGTCGAACGACACGTTGAATTCTTGGAACGAGTCGCGGATAATCGCGTGGTATTTATCGACTACCTGCTGGGGCGTAACACCCTCTTTCTGTGCGCGAATGGTGATGGGAACCCCGTGCTCATCAGAGCCGCAAATGAATTTTACGTCGCGGTTTTGCGCCCGTAGGTAGCGCACATAAATATCAGCGGGGAGGTACACCCCGGCCAAGTGCCCGATGTGCACCGGGCCATTAGCGTAGGGAAGGGCGGCCGTTACGGTGTAGCGTTTTGGTAATGAAGTCATTGCAAGTAAATAGCGGCGGCCATTAATTTCGGGGCGTTGTAATTTCCACTTGCGTGGATAATTACAGCTATGCGAAAAAAGGTGCAGCGAGAAAATTAATTAACAGAAGATGAGTGTAAAAACTCCTCGGCTGCTCTAACAAAAATCCTAGAGGTCCGTTTGTTACTTACTAATTACTTGGTAAGTAGGCGGCCATAACGGCTACTTATTTCACCCGTCTTTTCCTTCCAGAACTCCTTTCTACGCATGTCGAAAAAAAATACTGCGGAAGTGGTGGCCCCGGCTGCCCCCGCCAAACGCACGCCCGAGGAAAAAGCGCAACGCAAGGCCGATAAAGCCGGCAAGCGCGCCACCAAATCCCTGACCGACGACCGCGCCGAGAAAAAAGCCAGCCAGAAACAAACCCTGAAGTCGGCGGCCAAGCAGCTGCAAAAGGAATTGGACACGCGGATGAACGAGGTGGTGAACCGCATCCGCAAAGAAACGAAGGCCAAGCTGAAAGAAGTGGTGAAAGAGGCTACCCGCCGCCTCGACGTGGATACCGAGCGCATGTTTGAGCAGGCGCTGCACACCATAGTGCGCCACTACGACTCCATCGCCCCCGGCCGCACCACCGACATCAACCTGCCTGCCCCCACCCCAGCTGCTGGCGACGACGCCGAAACTCCGAGCCAGGCCCGCAACCGCAAAGAAAGCCCCGCCTCCAAAAGCGAGGAAGCCGAAGAAGCCCCCAAAAAGCGCGCTGGCCGTCCCACCGGCAGCACCACTAAGCCTACCGCCAGCACGAGCAAAGGCCCCGGCCGCCCCAAGCGCCCGGCGGGCACCGAAGCAGTTGGCGCTGAAGTAAGCACGCCCGAAGGCACTGCCAACGACAGCGTAGCGGTTGACAACGTGTAGGAACTGCTAATACATTCCCATAGAAAAGCCCCCTGTCAACGCTGACAAGGGGCTTTTTTATGGCTGCTAGTTGGCTAGGGACGCGGCTGGTTTTCAGGCAGCGATTGGTCGATGCGCTGCATCCGGGTTTCGGTGGTGGTGATGTTGGCGTCGTTGGTATTGAGCGTTTCGGGACGCTTGACGCGGTTGATGTCAGAGGCTTGCTCGCCGAGGCGCAGGGTGTTGGGGGTGGCGTCGGGCACGGCGGCGGCGGGCGCGGTGCCGCGCGTCGCGTTGGCGTTGTAGATGGCGCGGCGGTCGGCGTCGGTCACGACCTCGGTGGGGACCGAGCGCGGGGCAGCCGTTTCGGCGGTTTGCTCGGTGGCGGTGCAGGAGGCCAGGGCTAGCGGCAGGGCCAGGCTAGCGGCGCGATAAAAGAATCGGAAGAACATGAGGGTCAGCAAAAAGGCGGCCCGTAGCGGGCCGCCTTACTTCTAACGGATTGCGGGCGCGGTAGTTGGCCGTTATTTTTTTGGCTCGAACACCAGCGCGTTGCCGTCCATGCAGTAGCGCTGGCCGGTGGGCTTGGGGCCGTCGTCGAAGACGTGGCCGAGGTGGCCGCCGCACTTGGCACACACGATTTCGTCGCGGCTCATGCCGAATGTTTCGTCCGACTTCACCTTGAGGCTGGCCACCGAAGCGGGGGCGTAGAAGCTGGGCCAGCCAGTGCCCGACTCAAACTTAGTGTCGCTGGAGAAGAGCAGGTTGTGGTCGGCGGCGCAGTAGTAGGTGCCGGCCGCGTGGTTGTCGTGGTACTTGCCGGTGAAGGCGCGCTCGGTGCCCTCCTGGCGCAGGATGTAGTACTGGTCGGGCGTGAGCTGCTTTTTCCACTCAGCATCGGTTTTCACGATGGGAAACTCGCCGGGCTTGCCGGTGACGGGCTGGGGTTGCGGGTATTTGGCCGTGGTAACGGTGGCGCCTTTGGGGCCGGCGGGCACGGCGGCTACAGTTTTGGGCTGGTCGGCGTGGCTTTGCGAGCAGGCGGGCGAGAGGGCGGCCACGCTCAGCAGGAGGGAAAGCAGGGAAAGGCGCATGGGAAAGGAGGACGCTAGCGGGGAATAATTACCTGCCTAACAAACGTAAAAGCCCGGGCGTTCGGATGCCGGGCCTGGGTGCGGGTGTGGGCCAAGGGGCAAGCAACTTTGCTAACGCCCAACCCCTCAGCGCGGAACGTTTGGGCGGGGGCCTGGCGTTGAGTTTCAGCATAATAAAAACGCAATTCGGTTTTCTTAGCGAAACCCTCGTACCTTTGCGGCCGCAAAAACTTACGTATGACCCAGAACATTCGGAATATCGCCATCATTGCCCACGTTGACCACGGCAAGACGACTTTGGTGGATAAGATTATCCACGCCTCTAAGATTTTCGACGCTCACCAGCAGTTCGACGACCTCATCCTCGACGACAACCCGCTGGAGCGCGAGCGCGGCATTACCATCGTATCGAAGAACGTGTCGGTACGCTATAATGGCGTGAAAATCAACATCATCGACACCCCTGGTCACGCCGACTTCGGCGGCGAGGTAGAGCGCGTGTTGAAGCTGGCCGACGGTGTGCTGCTGCTCGTGGATGCCTTCGAAGGCGCCATGCCGCAGACCCGCTTCGTGCTGGGCAAAGCCATCGCCCTGGGCCTGAAACCCATCGTGGTGGTGAACAAAGTGGACAAGGAAAACTGCCGCCCCGACGAGGTGCACGAGCAGGTTTTCGACCTCATGTTCAACCTCGGGGCTAGCGAAGACCAGCTTGATTTCGTGACGCTGTACGGCTCGTCGAAGCAAGGCTGGATGAGCACCGACTGGAAGCAAAAAACCGACAACCTCATCCCGCTGCTCGACGCAGTGGTAGCGTCCATCCCGCCCGCCCCGGTGCTGGAAGGCACGCCCCAGATGCAGATTACGTCGCTCGATTACTCGGCGTTCGTAGGCCGTATCGCCATCGGCCGCGTGCACCGCGGTACGCTGAAAGAAGGTGCCAACATGAGCCTGATGAAGGCTGATGGCAGCATCAAGAAAGTGAAAGTACGCGAGCTGCACGTATTTGAAGGCCTGGGCCGCGTGAAAGTGGACTCGGTAAGCAGCGGCGAAATTTGCGCCGTTTCGGGCATCGAAGGCTTCGACATCGGCGATACGCTGGCCGACGCCGACAACCCCGAGCAGCTGGAGCGCATCAGCATCGACGAGCCGACGATGAACATGTTGTTCACCATCAACAACTCGCCGTTCTTCGGTAAGGAAGGTAAGTTCGTGACCTCGCGTCACTTGCGCGACCGTTTGTTCAAGGAAACTGAGAAAAACCTCGCCCTGCGCGTAGAGACGACCGACAAGGAGGATACCTTCCTCGTGTTTGGCCGTGGTATCCTTCACTTGTCGGTACTCATCGAAACGATGCGCCGCGAAGGTTACGAGCTGCAAGTGGGCCAGCCCCAGGTGTTGTTCAAAGAAGACGAGAACGGCAAGCGCCTCGAGCCCATCGAGCTGCTGGTAGTGGACGTGCCCGAGGAGTCGGCCGGCAAGGTTATCGAGCTGGTGAGCATGCGCAAAGGCGAAATGAGCATCATGGAGCCTAAGGGCGACTTGCAGCACCTGGAGTTCAACATCCCGTCGCGCGGCCTCATTGGCCTGCGTAACAACGTGCTGACCGCCACCGGCGGCGAGGCCATCATGAACCACCGCTTCGTAGACTACGAGGAGCACAAAGGCCCCATCCCCGGCCGGATTGCTGGCTCGCTGATTTCGCTCGAAACCGGCCCCGGCACCGCCTATACCATCGACAAGATGCAGGACCGTGGCTCGTTCTTCGTGGACCCGGGTGAGGAAGTGTACGCTGGCCAGGTTATCGGCGAGCACACCCGCCCCAACGACTTGACCATCAACATCCAGAAGGGCAAGAAGCTGACCAACATGCGTGCCTCGGGTACGGATGACAACGCCAAAATCGTACCCAAGCGCCAGTTCTCGCTGGAAGAAGCCATGGAATACATCCAGAAGGATGAGTAC